>JACCDY011184768.1_pt1 | contig 31487 bp, 32 predicted proteins | sample 7446391 | NCBI WGS metagenome assembly JACCDY01 (sample SAMN15323451, study PRJNA562643) | freshwater metagenome | isolation source: river surface water | place: USA:Blue River Watershed | collected 2017-08-18 | reverse complement strand
ATTTCATTGTTGACAGATGTGCAAATATAATAATCAAAAGGACTATCCGAGAAGTCAGGCTGATATCCTTTAAAAGCCGATTTGGCATTATAATTTGATATTAAATCGCCAGCAAAACTATTTAATACTGATAAATTTCTTTCACCACTGATAATTTTATTTTTAAGTTCAGTTAGAATAATGCCGGTAATTCTACCGGCATCTACCATTCCCTGAAATTCTTCTTGAGAATTGAACATTTTATCCTACGTTAAATATTTTTAGTAAATATGAGAATGCCATAGCCATCAAAGCTGAAGCTGGTAATGTTAGTATCCAGGCAAAAATCATATCTCTGGCAACTGCCCAACGTACAGCATTTTTGTTTTTAGCTAGGCCTACTCCAAATATTGAACTTGAAATTACATGAGTGGTGCTTACTGGGATGCCCAATTTACTAGCTAAAAGAATAACAATACTAGCACTAGTTTCAGCAGCAAATCCTTGTGACGGATCCATTCTGAGAATCTTGTGTCCCATGGTTTTAATGATTCTCCAGCCACCAGCTGCAGTTCCCAAGGCCATTACAACTGCACAAGAAACCATTACCCACATTGGAATTATAATTTTATCAGTCTTTGTAATAAAGCCACCAGCTACAAGGGCCAATGTAATGATACCCATGCTTTTCTGGGCATCATTTGAGCCATGAGAAAATGCCATCAAACTTGATGATAAAACTTGTAGAGGTTTAAAAATAGCCATGGCCTTAGTTGGATTTGCTTTCTTTGCCAGCAAATAAATTAATGACATTATAATCAATCCAACTGTCAAACCAATAATAGGTGACATGACCAAAGGAATTAATACTTTTTCTTTCAAGCCATCAAATTTGAGTGCATCAAATCCGCCCTTGGCAACAACTGCACCACAGAGTCCGCCAATTAAAGCATGTGAGCTGCTACTTGGGATACCATATTTCCATGTGATTAAATTCCATATGATAGCACCAAGTAATGCTGAAAGAATGACAGATTGATTTACAAAAGCCTTGTCTACTAAACCACCCGCAATTGTTTTAGCAACATTTTGAGCAACCATAGCTCCAACAAAGTTAAGTACTGCAGCCATTATAATTGCAGTTCTTGGGCTTAAAACTCTTGTAGATACAACCGTAGCGATTGCATTCGCGGTGTCATGAAATCCATTGATATAATCAAATGCTAATGCTAATATAACTACTAGCACAATCAAGAAAAATGGCTCAGGCATAATACTTCACACGAATACGTTCAAGAATTGTTGCTACATGCTCACAAGCGTCTGTAGCTGATTCAACTCTGCTAAAAATATCTTTCCATGCGATAAGAGTCTTGAAATTATTTTCATTAGCCCAAAGATTCTTAAGGGCATCACGATATGTGTTATCACACAGATTCTCAATCTCATGGATGGTAATTAGAACTTGATTAATATTCTTTTTATCGCCCTTAGAACCTAAGAACTTGACTGCAGTTTCTGTTGCTGCACAAATATCAACAAGCTTCTTAGAAATATCTTCCATGCCAGGATGCATTTTATCAATATTGTAAATTAGCATTCTTGCAGAAGCAGATTCAATCTTATCGATGATATCATCAAGTGTGCTGCAAAGTATATTCAAATCTTCTTTGTCAAGAGGTGTGATAAATGTACTATCAACAAGATTACCCATTTCATGAACAAACTTATCAGCAGTAGACTCTAATACTGAGATTCTGCCATGATGTAAATTTAAATCACGGTCTTCGACCATCAAAAGCAGCTCTTTAGCTGACATCGTAGCATGAGATGCCTGTCTTTCAAGCAAATCAAAAAATTTATTATTCATTAACCTGTACTTCCAAATCCACCATCATTTCTGGTGGTCCTTTCTATATCATCAACTTGAACAAAATCTACATGCGCTATCCTTCGGGGAATCATTTGCGCGATTCTGCAAGGTAGTTCTAAATCTGGTGCTGATTCATCAATTTTAATAAGAGCAATCATAATTTCACCATTGTAAGCTCTATCAATTACACCAACATTATTTGCAAGCATATAACCACTTTTGATAATACTGCTTCTTGGCACAACATCAAGGTACCATCCAAATGCTGGTTGAACTTTGATGCCAGTTGTATAAAGTGTAGTTTTATTATGAAACTTTTTCACAACATCAATTACAGTCAGGTCATACCCTGAATCACTAACTCTTTCTTTTGATGGTGCTACTGCATCTTCTCGGCTTTTGCACCAATGAAAAACATCAGATGGGACATTAGAAGGAAAGACTGATAAGCCATATCTACACCAATTAGAATAATTTTTCTTCAATTCATAATCGCTGTATGTAGCTTTATCATAAAGCTTACCCATTAAATCAAGTGCATTAGTGCCAGTTATTTGAAACATCCCCAATGATCTATCACTATCAAATGAATAAATATAAGGAGAATTAATAAAATTACAAATTTTCTCCAAGTAAGCAGCCTTGCGGACTGCAAAATTCATAACTGGAAAGTGAGTAACTGTTTTATTGGGAGTATTTAACTGAACATTATTCGCTTCAAAATATCCCCTGATAAAATGCCAAACTAATTGCGGATCAATATCTGCAGGATTAATTTCTTCAAAATCATTCTTGTCATTAAATAATAATCCAGCCTCATAAGCAGACTGTTCATCTTTAATATTTAAATCAAGCATTTAATTTTTAACCTTTTTTTATTTTTTGTTTATTAAATTGGAATCGTTTAATATTTGCGCTTCTATAGGATACAGATGTTGTTGAGGCAGCTGGAGTATTCAATAAAGTTTCTTTATCTATCTTGTTTCCGCTCTTGGGAACCAGCAATCTGACGTGAGGGTCCATATTATTCTTCTCAGCAAATGAGTCATAATTTCTGAACCATTCTGCAAGTCTGATCATTTCTTTAGAATTTAGATTGAAATCTAATTCTGATAAGTCAATAAGATCTGTTTCAGATAATGGAGCTACAAATGTCACTCCCGAATCGATATCTTGCAATAATAAATTTATGCCTTGCTTATACTCTGGATCATCATCTGTACCAACAGCTTCATGATGTTCTGCATCAATAATTCTGCAGAGCCTTACTTGATAATCATTTTCAGATACATTTTCCATTTTAACACCTGTTAATATTATTGTTTACAATAATCAATTTTAAGATAAAATATCTAAAGATTCATCGAATGTCTTGCCGCAATGAGCGCATCTTGTCCAATCATCATTGTTCTGTTCATTGCAATTTGGACAAGTATCAAACCAAGAAAGGGGAATATCTTGGCAATAAGTCAACACCTCTTCAAATCTAATATTTGAATCTGATAAATAAAAATAAAATAATTTATTTAAAAATTGTGGTGAATAAAAAGAAAAGCTTGAAGCATTTTTGAAACATTTCAAATAAGCTTCATTTAGTATATCGTTATTAAAATTAAGAAGAGATTCGTTAAATACTAAATTAAAATTCTTATCTGCAGTTTTACTAGCAATTTTAATATCTCGCCAAGTTGATAATTTTGCGGGCTGATCTTCAGTTACTGGTGTGTAGTCGCCTTCAAGCCCTCTCTTGAAAGCCTCAGCTACTCTTTTGCTTTGATCATCCAAAAAATTCTGATACCAAATTTTCCAATTACTCATAATAAGATATCCCCCAATTAAGGGGGATCCTTTCATCTAGCGTGAATTTCTGGAATTGCAAAAATTCTCATACAGATACCTTTTGCAGGTTTACCACCTATTTCAGCGGCGTAAGTCCATTGTGTATTTACTAATCTAACTGCTCTGGAATGTTTCTCTATTTCGTTAGCTGCCATTTGGAAGGCTATTGATGCTATAAAAAGTGATTTAGCTCCTACACACTGCACATTTACCCATTGATCTGGATTTTGTCTTAAAACGTGCAAAATACTTCTGGAAAGACCTACAGGGTCTGTAGATTTTCTATTAGGATCATCTGATTTAGAGTCGCCACCTTTAACTCTTAAGGTATAGGGGGAGTCCACATCTTTCGATGTGGATGAAATTTTAGCCAATTGTAAAGTCTCTATCCAATTTTCATTTTGAGGCATTTACTTTATCCTTCCAAGCCGCACAACAGTAATTTTTGCTTAAGATCGTCCATGTGTCCCTGGAACTCTTCTTGAGAACAATTATACAAATCTGGCGAATATATAATTTTTTTATTTTTACCAACTAGAATCATTTCTAGAATTTGCTTTTGTATTTCTGATAAATTTGTAGACCAAAGCATTGCGATTGGATCATCTTCTACAACAGTATCGTATAAATTAATTTCATTGTCACCTGAATCATCAATTACATAATTGGAAACAGGTTTTGCATTTAGAGTATCATGCTCTGGGTATAAATCATTAAATTTTTCAAACAACATAGACGAGTGTTTAGATAACATGTGTGCTTTAAGAGCATCTTTCCTTGTTAATTCTAAAGCAACATCATAATCATATGGAATATAAATTTTATTTGGTAGACTTGGTACTTTATGTGATTTTGTCTTGCATAATGGGCAGTGATTGATTATATCAATATCATGCCCCATAATTCTTAATTGGTCCCAAAGAATATGACCATGGTGCTGTAACAAGTGTGTCGATAAAGCTTGAACATATTTATTACAAATAGGACAAACAGTTGCTACATTTCTGATTCCTGCAGCATGGAACTTTACAGCATTGGTAAAATAGTTAGTCAAATTTGACCAAAAATAATTCTTAAATTCGCCAGATCCTTTATATTTTGATTCTGGTCTTGTGCTTCTAGGCTGCCACTTTTTTAAAGCTTTGCAAAAAACATAAATATATTCTTGAGCAAAATCTTCACGACTTTCATAAAGATGTTTATATTTCTTGTGCCATACATTTAAAAAGTCGAGAGGAGGATAAACCTCACAAATCTCATTATAATATTTTTCAACTAATTTTTCGTTATCTTCATTGATAGCTTTTTGGTAATTTACAATAGCTATTTCTAATTTTTCTTGAACTAATTTATTTTGTAAATTTTGTTCTTTGGTCTTTCTAATTCTTTTGTTTGTAGTTTCCAAATTAATGACTCCAAACCCAATCGATAATTTTTTGATATATAATTTATAATTAAATTATAATTAATTATATATATTTGGATTAATTTGGCAACTAAAAAAGGGAGAAATTTCTTTCTCCCTTTGATTATCTTTTAATATTTTCTATGCTTGCAGGTTTAAAGTCTTCCACAGTTAGAGTTAATTCAGATCTTCCTCTAAATTCTTCAAGTGAAAGTTTCCCAATCAAGTCTATTTTATCTCCAACAGCTGGAGCCATGTCGCCTTTCCTCCAAGCGATAGCTGAAACAATATTCTTTGAGTGAGTCTTTTCACTTTTAATCTTCAGTTTAAGGTGCTTACCGTCAGCCCCAACTTTTTCAACCTTTTCAACAATAGCATTTCTTACAAGAAACATTGGCTCTGGGTTGCCTGATCCAAATGGTGCTAACTTTGAAATATATTTATAAGTGTTTTCATCTAATTGAGAAACTAATAAACCAGCATCTAAGTCATAAACTTTGCGCTCTTCTATTTCTCCATTAAGGACTTTTTCAGCATAGGCATTCAATTCTTTTCTTAAGTCATTGAGGTTTTTCTCAGGAACTTCAAATCCAGCAGCAAAAGCGTGTCCTCCACATACTACAGAACCATCTGAGCGTCTTGAGAATAAAGGCCAAACTTTTTCTGATTTCAATGCATCTAATATATTAAAATCTCTGACACTTCTACATGAGCCCTTCGCTTTGCCTTCTTCGTTAATCGTACAGGCTAAAGTTGGTCTCGAGAACTGTTCAGCAAGTTTTCCTGCGACTAATCCAATAAGACCTGGATGCCAACCTCTTGCAGCAACTACAAGAACAAATTGATCGGATACATCTCCAACTAATGCAATTGCTTCTTCAACAGTTTGTTTTTCTTTCTTTTGTCTAGATTCATTAGCTTTGTTTAATACATCTGCAAAATAAGCAGCTCTGGTGGGCACTCTTTCTAACAACAGGTCTAATGCTATTGCACTGTCTCCCATGCGCCCAATCGCATTGATTCTAGGCCCTAAGAAGAATCCAATAGATGTTGTGTTCACTGTTTTAACGCCAGCGACTTTCAAAAGCTCTGATACTCCAGGCTTTTCTGCTTTGGTTAATTGCTGACAACCAAGAAATACCAATATTCTGTTTTCATCAATCATAGGTGCAACGTCAGCAACTGTGCCGAGCGCAACATAATCGAGTAGTTCATTCATTAATTTTTCTCGATCAAATCCCATCCTGTCACCAAGGGCAAGCATGGTTTTAAAAGCAATGCCAACACCAGCTAGGCCAGAAAATGGGTAAACTGAATCATGTCTATTAGGATTAACTACTCCAATTGCTTCTGGGATTTTGTGATCATCTGAAGGGTGGTGGTGGTCAGTAATGATAAGGTCAACACCATTTGCTTTTGCATATGATGCTGCTTCGAATGCGACAATACCACAGTCCACAGTCATTAAGATTTTAGCTCCTGCTGCAATAGCTTTGTCAACAGTTGCAACTCTTACATCATACCCATCTTGAATTCTGTGAGGCACATGATACTCAAAAGTAGCCCCAAATAGCCTCAAAGAGTGTGTAATGACTGCTGTAGATGTAACACCATCAACATCATAGTCGCCATGAACATAAATATATTCTTGATCTTTGATTGCTTTTTCAAGCCTGTCTACCACTTTGTTAATATCTGGTAACAACCAAGGATCGTGCAATTTATCAGGACTAAGATCGAAAAAATCTTTCGCAAGCTCAGGTGTATCAATCCCTCTCTGAATCATGACAGAAGCCACAGGAACAGGAATTACAAGCTGCTCTGCTAATTCTTGTGCATCATTGATTGATGTCTTTTTAAGTTTCCAAACAGTTTCCAAACTAATTACCTCGCGATTAAAAGCTCACTTCAAAAATTTCTTCATCTTCATTTTCCTGAAGCATAAGATTGACAGCAGCTAAAATATTTTTATTTCCATGTTCTAAAAGAAAAGTGTCAGGATCTTGTCCTTCTGGTAAATTAATAATTTTTAATTTCATGTTGAAATCTGACAATGTTGTTTCAATGTGTTCAAGTGCCTTTCTACCAGCATCGTCTCCATCTAGTAAAGCAATAGCAGTTGTGCAATATCTAGATAGCTTAGATGCATGCCAATCAGTTAATCTTGTGCCACATAAAGCTACATTATTAATTAAACCAAAAGAATTCAATGTCAGACTGTCAAAGTATCCTTCAACTAGAAAAACATAATCCAACTCTCTCATTTTAGGTTTGGCTAAATTTAAATTATATAAATGAAATTTTTTCGGGAAACTTTCATTTATCCATTTTCCTCTTTTCCATTGATCAACTTTATTTTGTGCTTCAGCTGGGGTTTGTTGATAAGCTGACCAAAATGCTGCCTCTACACTTTTTGTAAGATTCTCTAGCTTTCTACCAGCAAAAGCCACTATGTTACCATAAGAATCTTTGATTGGTAAAGTTATTCTTCCTTTTAAAAGTGGCGAAAGAGCAATCTGTCCATATTGATAATGATTGAAATAAGGCGGACAATAACCAAGGCTTGCTTTGCTTATAGTCTCAGAAGTGATTCCTCTTGAGTTTAAGTATTGCAAACCATCTTCATAATTTAATAAATTATTATTTAATTGTTCAGCAATAATATTTCTTATTGCTTGTTTATCTAAGTTATTATTATCCATGATTACATTATCTAACCCATTAAAATAAAAAAGGCCGATTTTCATCAGCCTTTCGTTCTTATTCGCTTTCCGGAATCTCAGGTTCGAAGTCTCCGTAGAACTCAGCGTCCATAAAGGAGGCTGGAATTATTTCTTCCTCTTCTGATTCTGTCTTCTTTCCTTCTTTAACAGCTTCGGCTACTGCCTTAATTTGAATATCTGACAATTTAATTCGTCCGCATACATATTCAAAGCCTGTCTTGGACAAATCACCTCTAGTTAATACTGAAGGCGCTGGTGAATCCATCAAGAGCTTGACAAATTCATACTCATCTTTAGTTTGACCAAAGAGTTCTCCTGTGTTTACATCGATATACTTATAAACTTTACGGAGGACAGAAACATAGCCTTTTTCCTTCATTGAAGGATGATTTAGAGCTCTGTGCAAGAAGTCCTTAACTGGATTGCCTTCGAACTTACCAAAATAAATTGGGAATTCAGCAATTGTTTCAGGTTCTGATTGGCGGGTTTTCTTAAGTAGACATTTGCTTCTACCACCGATTCTCTCGCCATTATCTCCAATGATTTCAGCACTTGCGCCCTTCATCTTGGTAAACCAAAGTCTCATGGAAGAGAAATATCCAATGGCTTCTCCACCAGTTGATTTAAGAACAAATTCTTGTTGCATACCACGCTTTTCAGTGCTATATCTGAGCTGATTGATAAGAACTACAATAGTTCCTGTCTTTCCACAAATCTCAGTAAGCTTTGAAACAAAGCGCGAACAGAACTTAGCATGTGCTCCTAGCTTATCTGCATCTGATAATTCCTTTTCATGGTTAGCCATAGGAATCATAGCTGTAATAGAGTCGACAATGATTAAGCCATATTCACCTGAGTCAGCACAGGCCCAAATCCACTTACCCCAGTTTTCAGCAGCGCCTAAATTCTCATATGTTTCGAACAAATCAGAATTTCGTGTATCAACACCAATTGCCTGGGCTCTTTCATCAGAATATGAAAATTCGACGTTCATAACTGCAACTCTAAGACCCATATTCTGAGCTTGAGCTGCCATCTTAAGTGCAGTATATGATTTACCAGATGAGTTTTCACCAGCAAATTCTGCTACTGTACCTTCTTTAATACCGCCATAAGGCCCCATGAGAGAGTCGATTTCAATGATTCCAGTAGGAACGTAGATCTTATCGCTTTCATCAAGATCTTCACCAATATGAACACCTTGTGGATTAAGCTTAAATGTAGAAAGCCTTGCTTGAATCTGCTTTCTTCGTGTGAGTGCTCTATCTTCTGCACTTACAACTGCTTCTTGAGTTTCCTTAACAGAAACTTCTTTCTTTTTTGCTGCCATAATTATTACTCCAAATTAATAAAATTTAGGCCTCAATTGAGGCCTAAATTACTATGCTAGAAGATCTAGATCTGCCTCATCTAAACCAATAGAAAGATCTGCGAATTCATCTTCATCAACTTGTGGTTGAGCAGCTTGCTTAGCTGGAGCTGGACGACTCTTTGCCTTGACTGTTGTTTGGTCTTCATCACCAATTGTCAAATCTGCAGTACTTGTATTGGACTGTGCAGTCTTGATTGGAGTTGGCTTGTAAATCTTCTGGAATTGATATCCATAGTTGAACCATTCAGGATATTCACGAAGATCTGGATCATCTGCAAAAATTTGTGCGAGTTCTTCGCTTGTTGGCTTACCAACTGCAGCAAGCATATCAATATCATCTTGTGTAATGATATCCTTCTTATTCACTACAGAAATAGTGTAATCAGGGTTGTTTGGCTGCTTAGGATTAAATTCAGCCTTGATGATGATATTGTGTGCAACTTCTCCACCAAGGAAAGTACATGCTGCATCTGGGTCATCTGCATCAAGTCCAGAATTCTCATTTTGCAGTTCATTCTCTTCTTCCTTCTTGAGGATACCGTCTACAAACAGCATCTTACCCTTTTGAAGGATTGCTACTTCACTGCTAAATTGAACCTTGCCATTTTCATCCTTGTAAGGAGTGCGAAGCAAAACATTCTGTGCGAACTTTTGGGTAACACGATACCCAGCTCCACACCATGGACATGCGCCATGATTTGGGTGATTCTCTGTACAAATACGAGAAAACTTCTTCTTCTCATACATGTCATCGTCATGGAATCCAGTCTCTACCCACTCATTCTTCTTGGTAGAAGGATTAAGCTTCTGAACATAACCTGTATGCTCACGATAACCAAAAGGGAATCCGATTAAACGAACAGTTACTTGCTTGGTTGGTGTGTTCTTGTCAACCTTGAGATCTACCCAATTGAATCCAGCGCCTGTTCCGCCACCGGTATTGTCCTTTGCAGCTTGCTGCAGCTTGTCACGAGTATAACGTGCACCCATTTTATTTTTCTCCTTGAGTCCTTTGATTAACCATTTAGGCTTTGATTTGACTCTATGTTTATATTAATATTATCTAGTATTTTCTTTGAAAAAAGCACAGAGGTGGAAATTAATTTCCACCTCTTTTTCGCATCCTAATACCAGACGTTGATGATGTTTTATCATGGAAACTGAATCCATTATCTGGTTCATCAGAAGGATTCTGCACTTCTGCATAATTTAATGATATCCCCTCGTCTTCATAACCATGATTAATTCTTACGAGGTTGTCAATGTGCTTTAGATTTGCAGATAAATTTATGAACATTGTATCTAAAGCTTTTGATGTTTCTGTTAAAAAATTTAATATGCCTTCGGCGTAAAGTGCCTCCAGCTCAAAAGGTCTTACTCTGTAGCCTGACTGTGCATTTCTTTCAGAAGCTGTGCCAGTGTATAGACTGTGAGCAGTTTCTTTTAATGATTTATGAGCTGTAGATGCTACCTTGTGGTATCTACCTACTTGCCCTAATATTTGAGATAGTCTAAACCTATATGAGTTTAGCCTAGCATATACTTTGACTATCTCATTTCTGTCAAAGCATTCTTTAGTAGGAGTAGTAAAATTCCAATTATTAATTTCGTCGTATAGTTCAGCCTCATTTGGCCATTCACACATACTTAATTGTTCTTCAAACATTTCAACATCTAAATCAAATGCTTGATTAGTAATGCCGCCTTTTCTATCTTTTATAAGCTGAGAAACCGACTTTTTAGCCGGTTTAACTTCAGCATTTTCTATTTCTAGCATCTCTTCAATGCTAATCTCTTGAAATTCTTGCATCTAAGTATCCTTACAATAAGTCATCTGGAAACAAATCAGAGTTAGATTTCAAATTAATTTTTTTAGTTGTTCTAGCTTTGACAACAGGCTTCGAAGAGGTTAGACCAAATGAATCATCGTCGTCAGTTTTCATCATTTGTTCTAATGGAGACACAACTTTATATTTCTGTTTTGCCAGTCTCTTTTCTTCCTTTTCTTGAGCCACTCTTCGCTCAATTAAATTGTCCCAATGTTCCATTATCTCATCTGTTTGCTTTCCTTTGACTTCTCTAAAGCAATCCAAAGCACCAGCATGTGCAAAAGATTCTATGAGGCCTCTATTAGGACGCGCTCTATTTGCCATGTCCATCAAATCTTCGTATGGCTGATTGTCTACAATAGTCTTTGCGCTCTCTCCAACACCCTTAATAGTGTTTAGAGGGAGTAAGATATCGCCACGCTGATTGACAGTGATATTCAAGCCACTTTCGTTTGCGTTTGGAGATACTACACGAATACCTTCGCTGGCACACTCTCGGCGATATACAGCCATCTTATCTTCATCATCACGGTCACACTGCATACAAGCTGCAAGCCATTCAGATGGGAAATAAGTACGCAGATAAGCAGTAGAATAAGCTAGAAGAGAATATGCACAGGCATGACTTCTGTTAAACGCATATCCAGCAAAGCCTTGCAAGCGAGCGAGAACTTCATCAATAGCGTTTGCAGGAATGCCATTTGCTAATGCTCCCTTCTTGAATTTATTACAAATCTCCAAAAATTCTGCTGGCATTTTCTTGGACACAGCTTTACGAAGCTTATCAACATCGTTATGATTAAAACTTGCCATTTTGCGCCCTAGTTCCATAGCTTGCTCTTGATATACAGGAATACCATAAGTAACACCAAGCACTTCTTTAATCAGAGGGTGCGAGTATCTAACTGAACCAGGATTCTTCTTGCCCTCTGCATATTGTGGAATGAATTGCAATGGGCCTGGGCGGAAAAGAGCGTTGATAGCGATTAAGTCTTCGATACAGTCAGCCTTAACTTCCTTAAGTGATTTCTTCATACCAGCAGATGCAAATTGGAATACACTATCAGTCTTACCTTCTGTAAAAAGCCTGAGGACCTTAGGATCTTCATTCCCCTCTAGAAGTTTCGCAAAATCAGGAATCTTTTCAGCGCCGTGACGCTTTTCAATCATGTCAAAGCACAAAGCAATCATAGTTAGTGTTGCAAGACCAAGAACGTCATACTTAGTTAAACCAACATGAACCACATTTCCCATGTCGTAACCAGATGCCAAAACACCTTTAGAATTTTCTAGTGGTGCATGTTCAGCAATAGGCTCAGAGGACAAAAGTACTCCTGCAGCATGAACACCAAAGTTTTGAATGACACCAATCATTTTCTTGGCAATGGAAATTTCTTCTGGCCACTTAGAAGCATAAGCCGCGAATTCAGGAGATTCTTCAAGAGCCTCGTCGATTGTGATTCCAGGCTTTGAAGGAATAGACTTAGAAATATCTTGAGCTCGATAGTGAGTTTGATCTCCATGCTTTGCTTGGAAAGATGGGCTAACCTTTAAAGAACCCATTACAGCGGCTTTAGCTTGATATGTACCCCAAGTTCCAATCTGTGAACACTTGTTGTTTCCAAAGCGATTACGCATCCAATCAATAACACGCTCTCTTTTGTGCTTGTCTACGTCAGTATCTACGTCTGGAAGTTCAGCAATTCGAGAAACTATCAATTCGCTTTCTGGCTTCTCGTCAGTAATCCCCAGTGCCCAAGCAGACCAAAGTTGGCATTCATTTTCTTTTGTTTTGACACCCTTGTTGGCAACATCCAAAATATAGTTAGAAAGACCTTGATTCTCCAAAACCCAAAGTTCCTTATGGATCTGTGGCGCATTTTCAGGATGCTCTAGTGCAAGCTCTTCCATTTTCTTACGAAGTTCATTCGCAGCAATATGGAAATCTGTAGATGTACCATCTTGCTTCCAAGCAGACACTGGATATTCAGAAATTTCAGCTTTGTATTGCTGACCACGACCAGGGTTCAAAAATCTTTCAAACATGAGATTCCATCTCATTGGGTCTACAGAACAAACCTGAAGACAATAATTGACCAATGAACCAACACCAGATCCACGAATTCCATAAAGAATGTTTTCACTCTTCATATAATAAGCCATTTCACGCTCAATCAAGAAGTAGTCAACGACACCCATGTAGCAAATGGTATCAATCTCATACCTCAAGCGATCAATGTAGTTCTTTTTTGCTGCATGGCCAAGCTTTGCTAATCCATCGAATGCAAGATAAGCGAGATAAGCTTCATTGGGCTTATGATAAGGATAATATTTATGCCTAAAGCGATTGAATCGTTCATCAGTTTCAGGAATTAAAACCTTGGGTAGCAAGTGAGGAACACCAAGCTTCAAAAAGTCTTCAACCTTTTCACTGAGTTCAACAGTGTTAGTTAATGCTTCAGGAATTTTGGAGCCAAATATCTTATTCATCTCTTCGTAAGTTTTAAGATGAAAATTTTTAGTTTGATAAGCCTGGAACTTGCCACTTACATTGTTTTCTTTATCTTGGTCTCTCATGCTGATGTGGAGTTTGTGAACTTTCCAATCTTCTTGTTCGAGGTAATGAACATCATTTGCACAGACCATAGGAAGGTCAAGCTTTTTAGCAATGTCGTAAAGCCCAGGAATTAAAATGGACTTTTGCTCTTCAATGCCATGATAGTGCATCTCAATATAATACCTGTCAGGATATTGCTCTTTAAACCACTCAGCTGTCTTGAGAGCTTGTTCTTTTTGGCCTTTGAGAAGAAGTTGCGAGACTTCACTGCCCATACAGCCAGACATGGCTATAACGCCTTCAGAATGGCGAGTTAAAACATCATGGTCAATTGTTGGTTCATAATAATAACCTTCTTCTGCACCAATTGATGCCATCTTCAAAAGATTTCGATAACCTACCTCATTTTGAGCAAGTAAAGTTAAGTGATTGTGCTTTGGGCGGCGCTTTTTGCCGTCAATGACAACAGGGTTTTTATCAAAACGATCATGATAAGTATAAAACTCACAGCCTAGAATAGGCTTAATTTTATTTTCATCAGTGGATACTTTGCGGCAAGCTCCAACGAATTCAATCGCACCTGAGATTCTGCCGTGGTCGGTGATAGCACCTGCTCTAAATCCCATTTCAGACAATTTAGAAGCATATTGAGTAGGTGAAGGCAATGCGTCTTGCACAGAATAGTGCGTGTGAGCATGCAAATGAACGAAATCTTTGTTACACATATTTTATCCCCGCGCTTATTAAGCGTAATACAAGGTTGAATTTTTTTATCTTTAATGTATAATCGTGTTAAATCATTTCAAATGATACGAGGAGGTGAGTTTCATGGAAGCATATTGCGTAAAGTGCAAGGCCAAGAGAGAGATGGTCAGCCCAACAGCTGTCACAATGAAGAATGGCAAGCCAGCAACACAGGGCACATGTTCTGTATGTGGAACTAAAATGTTCAAGATCGGATCTGCAGCAAAGTAAAAAACAGGAGTGTAAATCACTCCTGTTCATTTTTTTTCATCAACCAGAATTTAGACTCATCTCTAATTCTGGTTTTATTTTTTCCACTTTCGAATGGCTCAATTGATTGATATTCGTTTTGTGTGTTTTGCCATAAAAAATATTCACTACCTTCGGTCTTTGATTTAACAAAGCCCTGACCTCGAGTATTATATTTCTTTTTCTCAAAAGTGTCTTTGTTATTTGCGTCAATATTTCTAAAAGCTTTTGGCCTTTTGCTCATTTTAACCCTGGAATAATCATCTACAGAATAACTATTAGGCATCTGCTTTATCACTGCATAAGACTCATTATCTTTAATAATTTTATATAATAATTTATTTTCTGGATCAAGCAATCTGATTTTCTCTAGATACTTATTTGCATAACTTAAGTTTTTATATGTTTTTATGCAGCAGTAATTCTTCTTTACTGTTAAAGTATCTGAGTTTGCAATGACTCTCTTTACAGTAGACAAAGATACCCCTAAGTTATCCATCAATGACTGTTTGGAAACTGGTTTTACTGGACCATACCGACCAACAACTAATGAATGTAGAAACAAACGAACTTCGCCAGGAGTTTCTAATCTCCACAAGTCATTAACTTTCATTTGGAATGGAAATGTCTTAGCTAGATCAAAGGGGAAATTCTTGACTACTTTTTCTAAACTAAAAATATATACTGTTTTTTCGGAGTTTGGTTTACTCCAGAATTTTCCTATGCCTTTATTAAAGATTGAATAAGCATAATTAGGATTGCAGTGTAATGTGCTGCATATTACTCTATGAACAGATTGGAGTTGAAATTTGCCAGATCCACTTTTATGTGCATCAATGACTTTAAGAATCGACCAAACCGCATAATTATTCAACTGTTTTGCTTTGTTTGTAGATGCGACAAGTTCAGGATACATATCAACCCTAAGTTTGTAAACTGGATTATTCATTCGATTTGGCAACACTTTCTTGCAAGCGTCTGATTTCTGTTTCTACTCCAGTTTGAATAAGAAACATATTTGTTTCATCTTCTGGTAAACCAAGACTAGTCATTAAAGTTTTTATAAAATTATATCTAGATGCATTAGGGCCAGTAAGTTTAATATTTATATTTATCTCCTCTGGAGAATTCATCAATGCCTCTTCTGCATTTTTAATTGCTACAGAAATAGGAACGGAAGGTTCCCAATTAAGGCCTTCTACAGGTAATAGTACTTGATTTGGATCTTTAAGCATTGTTAAGTTCTTTCATTTCGTTTGATAAATTTTTCCACAATTTATTTAATGATTTATAGTCTTCCTTCATAATAAGTGTATCAAGTTTCTCATAAAGTGTTTCAAGTATTTCTAATTGGTCTGGATCCATTTTTTGTGCAAAATTTCGGATTCTTTTATTGACTGATTTCACAAATTCAATTGGTGCTATACCACCTGGGAGATCATATTCAACTTTGAAATTAACAAAATCATCGACTACAGAATTCATATTCCTTAAAGTTCTGTAAACATCTCCAGACTCATTATCGGCAGACAATCCAGTGATAGAAAAGAATCTTTCCAAAGCTTGTTTGAATGTAATGCCCTCCATCTTTTGAATAAAAGATATTAAATCTCCAGACTGACCACAGCCAAAACAATTAAATGTTCCTTTATCTGGGTTTACCCCAAAGCTTGGGCTTGAGTCATCATGTCCAGGGAGTGGGCAGTTAGTATTGTACCAGCCATTTGAACTTTCTTCAAAAAAGACATCATATTCTGATTCCATTATTGAAACCATGTCTACTTCAGACATAAGATCCTTCAAATCATAGTTGAATGTTTTCTTTTTGTTAGAATTTTCTTCACTAAACAAATTTTTATTCTTTTGCATATTCACATAAGACATTACCAGTTAGAACCTCCAAGATTCAAATCATCAATTGTCAAATCACTTGCATCAAAACTAAATGTATCGTCATTAATGCTAACATTCAAAGAGCCGTCAGACTCAGTGACAGTTTTAGTTCTAGTACCAGCATCTTCTCTGTCTTCTGTTTTTGGTTTTTCAGATTGAGTCAAGCCCTTGATTGCTTTCATCTCAATTTGTTCATCAGGAGTAAGCTCTTGAATTTTATTATATTCAGGCGCAACTCTAACACAATATGGTGGAACCCATGCATCTCTTCCTTTAGCCATGTGAACAACAGCGATTCCAGTTTCTTTGTCAGGTTCAAGTACAAATACATAGTGAGCCTGGTGCATAATATGCTGTCCGCCAGAGGCAGCCGACTGGTCATAAGTATGTGTCTTGCCAGAGTCCTTTGACTTGCGCGAATCTTTAATAGTATCTCTATTAAGCTGCTGGGCTGTCAATACAGGCAGATTATGCCTTCTTGCTATCCTAACCAAGCCATCAAAGGCTAACTCGTGTAATTCCCAAGATTTTGCAGTCTTGGGGGCATTCCTTGTTCTCATTTCACCAATATAGTCGGCAATTACAATATCAGGCTTTCCCTTGGTTAATGTAAGCTCTCTGATTCTCATGTCTACATATTCAGGCGTTGGATCAGAGTCAGTAAAATCATACTCAAAGTAAGGACCACCCTCCATGCCTCTTAACTTAGAAGCAAGAGAAATCACATCTTCATCCATGAGTGAATTTCTTTTAATATCTTGGAATGGAATATTAAAAGCAAGACTCATATGTCGAAGCAAACAGTCCCAAAGAGAAAGCTCAAACGAGAAGTAAAGAACATTTTTGCCTTGTTTGTGAGCATTGAAAGCCCAGTTCAATAACTGTAATGACTTACCACCTCCAGAGGGGCCAAGAACAACTGTAACTTGACTTCCACGAAATCCAGAAGTTCGTCTGTCCATTTCTTCATAACCAGAAAGAATTCCAGGTGGACGAGTTTTTTGCTTCTCATATTCTTTCATGAAGTAGTCTGCTGACTCTGCTACATCAAGAGTTCTCTTTTCGCCAGGCTCGCTTGACAATTCTGTTTCGATGTCTTTTACACAATCGGCAACAAAATGGACAGCCTCTTGAATAGATTTGTCTGTGAAAATTTGATGACCATTGTTAAGCATGTCTTTCCAAATGGAAGCTGCTTTCTTTGCTTTAAGTTGCATAAGCAAGTCATGCAAATCATTAAAGTCATGATCAATGTCTTGGATTTCAGCCCAGAGGGTCAAGAATTTAGCCTTATGAGCATCATTGAGACCCTGAGATATCATTCTGTTCTCAAGTACTAATTCTGTGAGTAAGAATCCATCAGACTCATCAAAATAATTGAAAATTGTCTTAGCTAAATTAAAGGTATAGCTTACCTTAGAACCTTCTTCCTTGAATGAAAAATGTTCAGCGTTGATGTTTAAAGCTTTCGCACGAATGACAGCTTGTTGATCCGAGGTAAGATGTTTTATAACTCGGTATTCTAATTCTTCTCTGCTAAGTTTCATTTAGTTTCTCTTTCAGGAGGCGTAAGGTTTTGGAGGCTGTGGAGTTGGTAAAGAAATTTGGAAACAAGAAGCTACAAGGCTTGACCAACCGTGACCTGCTTCTATTTTATCGTATCCAGGATAGGCTGTGATAACAATAGGTTTACCACTTTTTGTTCTTGACCTAGCAACTCTATCAAGATGAATAGACAAAGTTGGATTTCTCATTTCATAATAATCAACTCCATCAAGAATGATTAAGTCCATATTTGCAAATGTTTCAGACCAATATGTTTGTCTATCTCTGTTTTCAAAGCCACTGAGATCTGAATATAATTCAGACCAGTCAATGAATTCTACTTTGAGATTTTGCTTGATAGCTTGCTGTGCTATAAGAGTGCCTAGAAGAGTTTTACCACTCCACTGTCCGCCTTCGAAGAGAAGACTGGTAATATTTATAGTATTACCTACTTTAGGAATAATTTTTATAGGATTGCCAGCAACTATAGCGGGCAAAACTTTCATATACCGCTCGACAAGAACTTTTATATCACCTTTCTTGTCGAGCGCATTTTGGGTAAGATTATTACCCCATACATCTTGCTTAAGATTCCAATCAACAAGAGTTTTACCAAGATTTTTTCGAGGAACTCCAGCTTTAATGCATTTATCGAAAAACATCTGTTCCTTTTGGCAATCACAAAAGGTATATTGATCATTCTCATTCGTCCATCCACCTAATCCATGGCACTTTGCACATGAACCTTTAGGCGCTTGGATTTCACTATTCAAACGATCAATTAAATCTTGTTCTTGTTTATTAGGCTTCTCGATGTATTTATTCACAAATCTTCATCCTCTTCAATATTATTTTGCATAAGAGACTCTTGGGTTTCTAAAATTTCTTTGTCAACTTTTCGTTTAGAAGTTTTAGAAGCATGTCTAGCCCTTTTCGATGCCCAAGCTCTCAAGCCGTCAATTTGTTCTTTCATAGTGACAGCAAGAGGCACAGTCTCTTCAATAGCACATAATATATCATCGGTTGTAAATTCGCGTTTATTGTCTGCAAAAGCCTCATACATTGCGGAAATAATAGCAGCTTCAATTTCCGCCCCAGTGAATGAAACAGATTTTGAAACTAATAAATCTATATCATAATCTTCAGGTTTTCTATTTCTTTTAATAATATGAATTTTAAAGATTTCATATCTTTCTTCTGCTGTAGGTAAGTCAACAAAAAAGATTTCATCAAATCGGCCTTTACGAAGAATTTCTGGAGGCAATTGAGAAACATCATTAGCAGTTGCAATCACCAAAACTGGAGATTTCTTTTCTTGCATCCAGGTCAGAAAAGAACCTAACACTCTGGAAGCAGTACCACCATCTGTTTGGTTAGAGGACGCAGAACCAGACATACCCTTGTCAAGTTCATCAAGCCAAAGCAAGGACGGGCTAACAGATTCTGCTATTTTGATTGCAGTTCTAATATTTTCCTCAGATGAACCAACAACACCACTAAAAACTTTTCCCATGTCCAGGCGAATCAAAGGTAATTGCCAGAAAGAAGCTACACATCTAGCCATCAATGATTTACCAGCACCCTGAACTCCAACAAAAAGAATACCTTTTGGATTATCAGGCAAGCCATATTCTTTGGCATCAGTAGTAAAGGCATCCTTTCTTTGTAAAAGCCAGTTCTTAACACCTTTCAATCCACCAATCGCACTAAAATCTTGTTCGACATCTATCCAATCAAGCAGGCCTGTTTTTCTGATAACATCCCTTTTTACATTTGCAATTTTGTATGGATCAAGTTTGTTGATATCACTTATCATCATATATGTGCAAATAAGCTCAGTTTCCTCAAGTGTGAGCCCTTGAAAGGCTCTAACAATGTCTTGCAGTTCAGAATCAGAATAAGTAGCTAAAAAGCCTTTCTTTTTGAGTTCATTATTTTTAGAAGCAACCTCAAGAATTTTAGTTACTTTTTCCTCAATATGCTCATATTCAGGCAATGGCCAGTCTAATACAGCACAAATTTTACTCATATCATCAGGTAATTGCAACTGAGTGTCAAGCATTATCACGACTTTGTGTTGCGCTACAAATTCTTGAGCCATGTTTCTAAGCATACGGACTGCTCTTTTATCATCAAGTGTGTTTTCTTCATGAATGATTTTAAGAAAATCTTTCAAAATTAAAATATAATAAGAATTCACATTTTCTTTTAAAGAGTTAAACCAATCCAATACTTGCATATGATTCATCATACACTGACGAGGCAATAAATTTGTAAAGTTTGGAGTAGTAGATAATCCTGTTGCAAGATCCCATTGAAACACAGCCCAATCTTGATCTGCTCTTTTAGAAATAAACTTAATAGCTTCTAAAATACGCTTTTCTTCATGACTACATATAGATATAAGTGGCCTGTTTGATCTAATTTGCCAATCCAGTTCACGCATACTTTGTTTGTGTTGTGTAATATTCATTCGTGCCATCCAATGAAAAAGGTGGGATTAATTCCCACCTTTTAAAAAGTTGTATGATTGAGATACTTTACCAGAATAATCTTCATCACGCCACCAAGATTCAGATAGGAAATTATTTATATAATTATTATATTTAATTCTCCAATCTATGCCAATAAACTCTTTTGGATAAGGCGAGTTTATAATTGATGACTTGAGAATTCTTTCCAAAGTATTTTGGCTTTGAACATTTGTAGAATTGCCAAGGGATGTTAAAAGCTTCAATACAGCATTATCTACCTTTTCAGCTGGATAATTTTTGACACTAATCAGGTAATTCACAGCAATAGGAATTCCAAATCTCGCAAAAATTTCAGTTACTTGTCCTTCTGCCTCAACTTGTTTTATCTCTTCAAGCAATGACTTTTGAGTATCTATAGAATCAGTTTTCTGAGTAAGAAAATGATCTTGATAAAAATAATTTACTGAATTAAACACACTTGTGAGTGTAAAGTATCCATGTTTTTTTACGATATTATCATAATTTTTCATTGCCCAATCAATAAAAGTCTTTGTAACTTCATTTCTTGGTAATTTGTGGCTTTCGAAAAAATCACCAATCTGCTTCAAGATTGGCAAATCTGAAGTGAAAGTAATTTTATAATTTCCACCTGTGGTGTTTTGATAGCTTTTTGCAAAATATGAAGCAAAATTCTTACCAGTCCAATCATCAATGTTTTCAGGTAATTGATTAGTTTGCTTTTTACTTATCATATCGTCTAGGCTAATCTGCTTAGCGCCACGCTTTTTGGCCTTGAAAGGATTTATCAACTGCCCTTCTTCTGGTATAGGTTCACTCATAATAGTCTCAACTAAAACTTGCAACCTGTCTTTTTTTGCTTTCATATATTTCAAACTTTCGACCATGATATCAACTTTCTATATTAAATTCAATACGCTGTGTCTCAGCTACGCCATTCACTTTGTTAATCTTAATAATGTTATCGGCTGTTTTGCCAAACTTATCAAGCATATGAGTAATAAGAATAACTTGCCTACCAGACTGAATAGATACATCCTTTAAAAATGATGCGACTTCATCTATCTTGCCATCTGTAGACATAGATTTCCAAGCTTCGTCTAATAAAATCGGACCATTGTAATTGAGCCATTTTAGAGCTGCAATTCTCAACGCAAAGGATACAGTTTCAATAAGACCTCCGCCACGTTCTCCCAGAAGGCCAGTTTCCATATCTTCACCCTCATGAGGGCTAATGATTTTAATTTCTATCTTAAAATTGTTACCGCCATCTTTTCTCTTTTCTTCAAAAGTATCAAATTTAAGAGAATATTCATCTCCATAAACTTGACGCAAAGCAGATGTGGCTATATTTTCAATTGCTGTAAGCTGTGCTTGTCTACGCTCAAAAATTTCACTAAGCAAAAATAAACTAGCTTGAGAATTTAATTTTTGATCTTCAACTAGAGTATTTAATTCACTTTCCTCATTAGAAATTTGAGTTTCTATTTGCTCTTTAATACCTTTCAGCTTAATTAATTTTTCTTTATATTCATCAATTTCAGCAGAAAAGGATTCAAGTTTTTCAGCAATAGTAGGCATTTTATTCCTCGTGGCCTTCTAAGATATTATCTCTTTCAGCCTCTAAATCAGTCAAAGACTGTGCAATTTCAGCTTCATTCGTCTTGATAAAATTAGGCAAACTCTTGATAGACATTTTAAGTTCGGATAAACATTGCTTTTCGTTCTCTACAATCTCTTTCTTGAGTTCGTCCAAGCGGTCTTGATAAAGTTGAACTTTAGTCTCTGCACTTGAAATCTCTTTTTCAAGTAACTTTATTCTTTCGGTTATTGTTAATTCTTCAGTCATAATTTAGTTATCGCTCACAGATTTTAAAGTTTGGATTGCCAATTCAACAACCTTTTCATCAACATTTTTGACTTTTGCTGATTGTTTTAATGACTCATATATATCATCATCTTCTGAAAATAGATTCATTGTTGAAATTTGTTTAATATATTGCTCAGTCTCTTTTTTAGTTTCTTTTTGTGCTGCAGTTTCTTCTAATTTAAATATTTCATCTGCTGGTTTACAACACTCAAGTTTGATATATTCAGTGTGATAAATATTTCCATCTAAGTCATACTCAACATAAAAAACCTTAGGTTCTTTAACCTTGTTAGCTTCATTTAGTTTTTCTCTGCAAATCGAACCAGGATTAACAAATCGGACATTGTCTTCTCTAGTGTCATCCATGGCATCATGCACATGCCCACTGATAATTAATTTAATATTTTTATGAGTCCTAAGTTCCTTGAATAAAGCATAGTTGCCAAAAAATGGGCCTAATGTAATCGTTGCATGAGCAGCTACAATCACACAGTCTTTGTCTTCTAGATAACCGACTTTCAATCTGTCATCAATATCAGCTGTGTGGTCCATGGGATGCACACCAAATTCTTGAACGTCGGTTCTTAAAACTCCAGCCTCTATCAAAGTTCTGATCGATGATTGTGGATAATAAGACAAATTATGCTTAACATCATGATTGCCAATAAGGGTATACCAAGGAACCACAGACTTAGATAAAATTTTTAAATATCCATTTCTGATCAGTGGGCCAGGTTCGATTCTATGGAATACATCACCAAGGTGCAAAACATAATCACATTTCTTTTTAATAGCTATGTCTACACACTCTTGCATTTCTTCCAAGCAAGCTTCTAGGTAATTATCTTTACGCTTTTCAGGAGTATAATCATCACCGTGAGTATCGCCAACAAATAAAGCTTTTATTCTTTTCATACAAGTGGCCTATTACAAGCATCACACCATTCGCCAGATTTTTTCAAGTTTGAGATCAAATCTTCCAATTGATTTTGCAAATCAGTAAGATTCTTGCTTTCTATATCAAGGTCATTATTAGTTTTTTCGGATGAATCTAATAAATTTACATGCTGATTATGGTACTTTTCAGCTGATTCAAGTTTCTGTTTACTTTGTTCAATACTATTTAATTTATTCTTAAAATCTTCGCTGATTAATGATTTAAACTTATCAATTTGAATTTTATTATTTTTATATGCATTGCTCTTTTTGATATGAAATGAAACATATGTTCTAGCAAGATTAATTTGACTAATTAAGTTTGACAAATTCTCAATTTTTGGCTTATGATTAGCAAGTGCTGTATATTTTTGAGATAATTTATTAATTCTTTTGGCTTCAATTGAAATATCATTATTCTTTTTTATAAAATCTCGGGCTTTATTGATATCTCCGAGCTTTTCACTTAATTGTGATAAATCTTTTTCAATTTTGGATATAGAATCATAGTCTTTATCAACATATTCATAATTAGCCAGATCATCATTTAATTTTTTAATTTTTTCGTTACGTTCTTTGATGCTTCTATCGTATGATCTGGCATTTTTGCCTAAAGTTTCAGCAGCTGTTTGAATGTGCTGAATACCAGTGAGTTCAGAAAGAGTTCTAGGCAAATCAGAAGAGTTTAAATCAACTAAAAATAAATTTGCCATTTGATCTGCATAAGCAATGGGCCGTTTTTTATCATCTAAAGGAGGGTTACCAAGATACTTTTGAATCTGCTCTGGAACTGTTGATGCAACCTTGGAAAAAACATGAGTTTCTCCCTTTTCATCCGTAAGGATATAATTGTTGGCATCTGCACTCTTCAATCTGGTAATTTCAACACCATCTGAAAATACAAGTGTTACAGAACATTCAGTTGTACCAACCCTGATAAAGCTGTTGCCCCTTAGATCATTTTGAAATACAAAATTGATTGCCCTGAGAATAGCTGATTTACCAGCATCACTTGAGCCAACGATTAAATTGACACCATCAGTAAAATCGACAGTGGTCTCTTTGTGATCTTGAAAATTATTTAATTTAACCTGTTTTATATATCTGCCTTGCATTATAGTGGATCCAGAATTTGAAGTTTACCCGCTCCTCCAGAGAAGAAATCGTTTAAGATAATCTCACGCAGATCGCAGTTACTTATATTATCGGATGCTGGATTATGCAAATGCACTGAATTTATTTTCATATAAAAAATATTTATAAATGATGCTGTTTTAATGCATTGGCAAGGGCTTTCGAGTCTCTTGTAAAACTGTCTACATACTGGGCATTGAATATAATCTGCGCTGAATTCTATAGAGGCCCACATATCATTTAAATTAATATTTTTATTTAGATTAGTAAAGTAAAAATATACAGTATCATCATTTTGATGATAAATCGAATTAATATATTCACCAATTTTTGTTTGTTCATAATACAGTGTCAGTCTTGGATTTATTTCGTATGATTCACGAACTCCATTGAGCAACCAATTTCCAGGAGCGATATGATTTTCTTTTAAAATATTAATAATAATTTGATTATTGGTACATATTAAATTAGAGTGACTTGGTCGCTTGAACATATATTTATTATAGGTGATTTTTTTAAACTTTAGGAAAACTATATTATGGGCATGATTAGAATCTCAAAGGATATGCTGTTAGAAGATATATTATCGATAAGAGGTAGTATTCCGCCCGAGAATTTTGAAGCAAGAGATAAAATAGATAAGTTAGTTAGTTTTTTGAGCACTTATCCTCTTGATGAAAAACAAGCACAATTTCCTAAGCCGAGCGTGAGAAGAAGATGAAACCATTCAAATTAGTTAAAACTGCACTAAATCTTTCAGAGCAATTAGGTGATTATAAAAATGCTGATTATTTTGCCAAAGAAGGTTTAAAATTAGCTCAAATCAACAATTATGAATTAACACCTGAGTTTGTTACAAAACTTAAACAGCAAGTAATGAATTTAAAGTCTCAAAACGAAAATCTATCAGCTCAATTATTAGATACTCAAAATAAGCTTTCTCAAGTACCTACTTGGTTTTTCCAAAGTCAAAATGTACCAAACGCTTACAATGTTTTACCACCACCAGGTCAGATGATGAACATGAGAGTTCCAGATGGAACTGTTACTAATATAGATATGACACAAGAAGATAGTTTTGGCGTACCAATGGAAGTGAGATAAGTTGAAAAAACAAAGATTAACTGAATTACAAGAAAAAGCTCAAAATGACAATGCTGAATTAAAAGATGTTATTGAGATTCTATCAGAATTATTTCTAACACAGAGTCAATACAACAAAGAATTATTAAATAATGTCAACGAGTTGAATACAAAAGTAAATAAGATGCAAGCTAAAATTAATGAGATTGCCAAGTTTACAACACACGAGCCATTAGCTCAAATTCTGCTATCTAATCTAGAAGATCTTGACCAATCTGAAGAAGTTGATGAAGAAGAATAGCCTCCCTTTCGGAGGCTATTTTATTTTAAAGATTATCACTCATTTCCATAGGAACTTTGAATTCGTAATCGCATACAAAACATCCATATTTGTCAATAGAAATTACATAGCAATCTCTTTTTCCACACTCTGGACACTCAACGCTTTCAATTGATCCATCATCGCTAAAATAAATTTTACCCAATTTTTCAACTTCTGAATTGAATGTCGGCACATCTTGATTGGTAACATTAAAATTATTATCAATATGACCAGATTTTCTCAAGCCTTCAATTGTCATATCTTGAATGTTGAATTCTTCAAGTAAATCTATATCAGCAGATTCTGAATTAGCTCTGAGTTCTTTTTCAAATGCATCAGATTCGGCAGAAATTTCTCTGCCCCAATTGCCATCAATTTGCTCACCAGAAGGAACAAAGGTTGATCTTTCAATATTTGCTGGATGTTTGTCTTGCAAATTTTCATTAAAATATTTAATGACTTGATCTGGACCCAAATCAAAACCAGCAATTTCATAATCCCAAGTTGCAACTTCAATAATAGCAGAAGCTAATCTTTTTGCAGGATAAATATTGTCATAACCACCAGAAATTCCAACAAATTCTTCAAAGCCTTTGGCAAGTTGCTGAGCTCTATCCATGTAGGATCCTGTGAGATCACTTTCTCGAATTGTCTTCCAGAAAAGCAACTTGCCTCTCACTTTGTTAATATCATTAATACTCATTTCAAACTCCCAAAATATAATTTATTTAATTATACTCGGATTGTTTCAAATGGCAATCAATTTAAATTTCAATTGAACAGGATAAGAATATCCGCCTGTTGGTATATATGTTATTTTTAAAGTTGCATTTGAATCTAGTATTTTATTGTAATAAATAGTTTCTTGTCTTGCTGGCAGTTCTTCAGTTGATATAACAGTATCATTTATCTTGAATACACCAGTCAAGAAACCAGCTCTTGAATCTATTGAGCATATCAGTCGTTTCTTCTTTGTGTCGGTGTTATTAACAAAGAAGTTATAGTCATAGCCGTAATGACCTGGAATAACTTGTTTTCGATCTTCTCCAAGCCTAAAAGTAAATGGTTTATTTTCTTTAAGATCAATGAATTTTTCAATTTCATAGTTTCCAATATTAATAATTTTTAAATCAGAAGTTTTAGAATCATCGCCCATTTTGCAAGACCATGAATCGCCTTTGTGCAATATAGCTTCGACAATTCCAGAAACAGTATCTTTGTCTTTAACAGTCAGTTCAAAACCTGGATTAGTAGCTGTTTGATAATTTAATAATAAAAATTTTTTAGTCGCGTTAGATCCTGCCAATCCTGGCTCAAAATTTGTATCAACAGCATACTTATATTTTTCAAGTTTGCCTTTTAACTTGAAGTTAAATACCTGATCACGCCCCGTTGCATTTAGGTAATGGAAAAATATTCTTGTTTTTGAAGATTCTTTTATTGTTTGTTTGCCCAAATTCCCAGACTTCAATACTTTTTCTGGAAAATTCAAAAACACAAGATTAGTGGCCATGGGTGCATCCGCTTTTGAAGGCATCATCACCATACCAAAAAGCAAAAGAGCTATAAAGAAAACTTTCATAGCATTGCTCCTTGCGTTTAGCATAAATATATTAATTGCATTCTGCTTTTTGGGCGATTTTGCCTTTATAAAAACAATAATAATATAAACTAGTTTTAGGAGAAAATATGTCTCGTAATAAAGAATATGACGAGCAAATTGCCAAATTTAAATCTACATTTGAAAACTTCAATTTTGAAGAATATGGCTTGTATCGAGAAGAGGTTCTTTTTAAAATTTCCACTCTTTTAGATGATATGCAAGCAGTATATGAAGCAAAGGATTCAGATTATAGTGAAAATGATTTGCCAATGGGTAATCTTCTTGAATCACAAGAATTAGGTATTGCACCTTGGAAAGGTGTATTGCTCAGAATTGGTGATAAAAAAAGAAGAATTGGATCTTTTGTTAAAAAGCAAGAGTTTTTAGTAAAAGATGAAGCTGTAAATGATACTTTGGTTGATATGGCAAACTATTCAATGCTTGGATTTGTTTTGTGGTCTCAAAAATTTGATTTTTTAGATAAAAATTCTGAGGTTGTAAATAGCTGGGAATGGCTTGCATTGAATTGTATTTTAACAAAAGTTTTATTTGACCATAAAAATATAGTTGGAGTTTCTGATTGGGCTCAAATTGGTTGGCCAGAAATTCTAAGGCATTATAATGTTTTAGCTGAATTTGCTCGCAATAATTAATTTCCAAGGTAAACACGGGACAAAACTGTAAAATTCTCTGTAGGAGAAACATACAGATGTCCCGTGTTTTTAATTTATTAGATTATTTAATTAAAACAGCTGCTAAAGAACAAATTGATATTCCCCAACTACCACCAATGAATTGGGAAGATGTGCCAGGATCAACAGATGCTGATAAATTAGAATATCTTCAAAAAGAATTTGCAGATCTTTTTAAAGACTCACCTAACCCTACTCTTGAAATTTATCAAGCAATTACTAGAATAAGATATCCTGAAGCCATAAGTGAACAAGGCATTCAAGCTTATCAAAGATATAACCAAATTAAACAGACTTTTGAATCTATGCAGAGTTCTCCATCTGCAGAAGAAAAATCAAGAGTTCAACAAATTTTGGGTCTTTTAAACAATAACACAAACCTATTAGTGCAAAAAGCTTTAGAGCAATTCAACCAAAGATATATTGAAGAATTTGCAGCTTTATTTTCTGCAGAAAGAATGAAGCTTGGTACTTTGAAAAGTGCCGTTGAAGCACCAGAAGCTGAAGTAGAGAAAAAAGCTTTAGTTGAATCTATTAGAATTTTATATTTTCAAAGAGCCACAAAGATGTGGACAGATCAATTGCAGGTTTTACAATCTGATTTTACCCCTGATCAAATCGCTTGGATTTTTCATGGAACCAGAAAAAGTAAAGTCAAAGAGATGCCAGATTACAGGAGCGCTGCTATAAAAATCGGCAGAAAAGAAAATCCTGAAATGCCAGAAGAACAGGCATTGGAATTAGGTATTCAAGCTATTGAAAAATACATGGCTGATGTTGAGAGAGAAACCACAATTAAATTTACCAATATGCAAGGTAAAGATGACTTACTTTCAAATCTTTACCATGGTGAATGGACTCCTAGATTCCAAGAATTACTTACAGCCGAATCTACAGCAGAATTGGCAAAACTTTCATTAGGCAAACTTGCCAAAGAAGAAATTTTGAGCAGCATTGGTTATGGGAGATTACAATTCCCTACAAGCCCAAATGATTTATTTTTTAAAATACCCATACCTTACGCTTCTTTAAATGATTCTGAGCTTACACCGGAACAGCTTGAAGAGAGAAGAAATGTAAAAACTTTAATCAGAGAGAATCCTTACAATTTACAAGTTTTACAAAGACTTCTAACATTGGGTGGATACAAAACAGATGAAGGTGGAGACAAAGAATTAGACTTTAGGCAAATTTTAAATATTGATGTAGACAAAACAGAATTCGGCCCACAGTGGTCTGTTGCTGCAGACCAAATGAAAGAATATAGAAGACAGTGGGAAGAAATGTTTGGCCCTGGAGCTGGAGAGTACTTCGATGAAGAATTGAATGCTGGTATTCCACTCGCAGATTTAAACCCTAATACATCAAATACTTGGATTATTAAAGCTATTCAATATTTTCATCAAACCATATGTGAAAACAATATTAAGCTGACAGAAGCTGCAGGTGTTCCAATTAGCAAAAACAGAGCTACATATCCAGACCCTGTATACAATGACTATGGACTTAATTTTAGGTCACAAGCTGAAAGAAAGCTAGTGAATATGTTCAGGAGTGATTTTGGTTTACAAACAGTTCCATTCCCTCTTGGCATCCCAAAAATTGATGGTTGTAATGCTGCAGTATCAGGTTTCCAAATCGACTTTATGATACCAGCTGACTGTATCAATAATTGGACTAATGTAAATAATGTTATTCATCCAAGTATTAAATACAAAATGATTTTTGTTGGTGAATATTTTGGTTATGACAGAAATGTAGAAAAGCCAGTTGACGTACCAGAAGATGAAGGCTTTAGAGACATTGATGGCGAAATTGCAAAAATCACCAGAAAAGATGGATCAACAATTGAAGCTTTTAATGGCGCAAAATTAACAATTGGCGAGCATTATAAATTAAAAACAAGATGGAAAAAGATGACACATGATTTTGTTTCATCTGTAACTGGAAATGCTTCAATTTTGATTGATGAAAATTTTAATCAGGGTTCAATTGCAGAACAATTGAATAAATCAGGAATTTTATATAAATCTAAAATTGTTAGCCAAGACAGCCCTCTTGTTATTTTGAGGAAGCATTTGCCTAATTGTGATTGGGCAGAATGTGATGCAAGAAAATATTTGAATGAAAGTGGAGAATTAGTATCCACAAGAGAAAGTGAAGCTGAGAGCTACATCAGATGTTGTTTAGCAGATTTAGAAATACAACATGCTTTAAAGCCATCGATGTATTCAAAAAATGACAAAGGTGAATTGATATTCTCAAGAGAAAAAATTCATGCTTTTTATGTAAGAAAACAACAAATCATAGGTCAAATTATTAATTTAAGAAGAACTAGAGACTACACTCCTGAAAAAGAAGCAGTTCTCGAAAGCCAACTTAAAGAAATTGATGTATATGTAAATGAAATGGTCAATGAAATTAATAAAAACAGACAATCAGAAAATTACATTACTAAAAAGAATCAATTATTAACCTTGCTCGAAGATGTAAAATTTGGAAAGATTACGGATGCAAAAGAAATTGTAAATCTAACATCTTCTATCAATCCATATTGGATCCCTTATACTCAAAAAAGAAAAACTACATCTTATTCAGAATTAATATATAAAATCGCAATTTCTAGCTAAGAGAGAAAAAATATGCCTGTTTTATCACCAACATATATTGGAACTTGGTACCATCTTCAAGAAAATGGAACAAATGCAACCAGGATTGTAGAATCATTTACCAAAACTGCAAATCAAGAAGTATCTGCGAAACCTTTTCTTCAAGGCGACATTGGTACTCATGTTATGGAAGTTGGCGGTATTTCATTTGACTACGACTTTCAATCTAAGGCAATTATTCTTGAAAGTGGAAATGTTTCTTCGATCATTGATATTATATCCAATGGATTTGCTTATATAAGAAATGGTGGATACAGTGCAATATTTGGTGGCACACCAGCAAGCTTTTTAATGGAGAATGCTTCCATTAGAATTAATCAACAAGGCGTAAACTGTTCTGCTAAATTTGTCTCAAGTGAGCCGAATTCTTGGATACCAGTATATTCAACAACAGGCATGAGTAATCCAGATCCTGATTTTATTGCTAGAACTGCACAATGGTATGATTGTATTCTCCAATATACATTCCATAATGGGAGAACAGATGTGTTCCAAATTGTATCGGCAAGCTTAACAATTCAAAGTACAATTGGTAAAAGATTCTTTATTGGGCAAGCACAATCCGTACAAGATCAAACACCTTATTTTTCAGTTAATAGCTACAGAGTTTCTGGATCTATTGAATTTATGGCTACACCTACCGAGCTATACAATGATTCTTTAAATAATACAGATTCT
>JACCDY011184781.1_pt1 | contig 31528 bp, 36 predicted proteins | sample 7446391 | NCBI WGS metagenome assembly JACCDY01 (sample SAMN15323451, study PRJNA562643) | freshwater metagenome | isolation source: river surface water | place: USA:Blue River Watershed | collected 2017-08-18 | reverse complement strand
GCAAGAACTCCGGGCTCTGTTTGCAAACGAGCGTCTCGCTGAGCTCCGCGAGATCCTTGATGAAGAGGCAACTGCTGGTACTGCGCTCGCTTTTGCAGTGACACCAGCGCCAGCTGCCGATGCCGACCTGTTTACTACCGAGGCAGCGCCAGCTGCCGATACAATGGTAGCAGCAGACGATGCTGCATTTGGCGGCGGTATGGCAAAAATGGCTATGATGGCTGATGTGCCTGCGCTTGAAGTGGAGGCAGAGGTGTTCAACGATGTCACGGTGGTTACGGTAGAGCAGTACGGCGGTACAACACGGTTTACCACGCCATTTACGGCGCGCGCAGATATTGTCACGGCTGTATCGGCAGAGCTAGGCTTACCGCCGGCCGATACTGATGCTGTCCTGAGATTTTCTACTGAAGACCGATCGAGCCGTCCAGCCGAACGGGGGAGCGCCATTACAAGCGTCCGGGGTGAGGCACGGGTAGGGGAGGCTGTGGCCGCATTCATCGATGAGCTCGAAGGTGTCGACGAGCAGACGCGTGGCCAGCTCATCGCCGAGTTTGCGCACGAGATCAACCTCGGCGTCAGTAATGGTCCCGACCCAATGCAGACCGGTACGATGCCACTCCGCCTTGATGACAGCCGCGTCGAGCTTGAATACGATGGTGTTCGGGTTCGCCTCAAGGACGGTAGGTACGAGGTTCGTTTCGATGCTGCGGATGACGACCAAGATGATGATGTGAGTAACCGCCAGCGCGACAACGACGATGATGATCGCGGTGGCGACCACAGTGGGAAGGGGCGCGGTGGAGATGATGAATAGTGGATCGCAGCGGTACTAAGAAAAGAACACGGCCGAGGCGAAGCCTCGGCCGTGTTCTTTTCATGACCGTCCAAATGTAGTAGGCTATGAAAAATGTTCTTTAGCATGAAGAGGTGTGATGATGACGGTCACCTTTCGTCAAATTGCTCAGGTCATACACAAGGGTGTGGTACGACGCGAGTTCATGCTCATGTCCGAACGTTCAACGCGCACTCACATGCGCCCGCTTCGCCCAGCCTTGTACTGCTCTCGCTGCATTACCCCCACCGGACGCTTGTGGGCGCTCAGTCAGCAAATTGCCGACGATGTTGACCTTTGGTGCATGGAAGTCCTGGAGGCTTTTGGCCGCGCTCCAGCAATTATCACCGATAATAGCTCATGGTGCTACAGCACGGGCAAGCTGACGAAGGCGACCTGGGTTCGGGTTGCGCTTGATGCTGATCGCTCTGCACCGCTTGCGGTCACGGCTCAGCACTGGCATACCATGCGCCTACTCGCAAAATTCCTGCAAGAAGCTTAAAACACCCGCCTATGGCGGGTGTTTCTCAATTGGTCTGTCGAATGGACGCCTTCACATCGAAGCGTGGGTTTACCTTTTTGCCAGGGTTGAAGATGTCATCAGGATCGGCCGCACGCTCGAGCTGCTCAAAGATACCGATCACCTGCGAGCTGAAGATCTTGTCAAGGTGCGGGGTGCGGATGATACCGTCGTTGTGCTCGCCGCAGAGATTACCCTCAAGCGCGATGGCCGCATTGAAGAAATCCTCGGTCATTTTCATGATCAACGCCGGTGTGGTTTTATTGGTAAAGTCGAGGAGCGGGTAGAAGTGCAGGTGGCCATTGCCGCCATGACCATGGACCGCCGCTGTCACGTTGTACTGATTGAGTAGCTTCTTGATCGCTGCAAAAAACTTGGGCAGGTTCCTGGTTGGTACGACCATATCCTCAAGGAACGCAGCCGGTCGCTTGCCTCCGTCTTGAAACTTAGAAAGGGTGTAGCTCGCGCGACGGATCTGCCAAAACATTTCGCGCTCTATCGGGTTCCCTACTTTGCGCGCGTGTTTGCCATGGTGGTTGCGGAGTTTTGTTACCACCCGCTCGGTTTCTAATGTTTTATCATTGCGATCGAGCGTAATGAGGAGCGTGAATTCTGGAATGCGGCGCGCATAGCGAATGTGGTAGGTGGTGTACATTGAGAGCATCACCTTGTAGAAGGTGAGCATGCCGAGGCGATCTTTAAAGAACTGCGGGTTTCGGAGCGCAAGGTCAAAGGTGAGGCCATCAAAGAGCTCGATATTGATCGGGTTGAACTCGAGTGCTTTCTCGATCACCGCGCCCGCGTCGAGGAGGTCGAACACTGGGACAACGATGAGATCGGTTGCATGAGGAATTGGCTCGGCGCGGAGTGTGAGTGAGGTGATGACACCAATGGTCCCTTGACTGCCGGAAAAAATGCGTGTCAGGTCGAACGTGCCGTGGCCTTTCTTGAAGTTCGTGAGCGTGGTCGAGAGTACGTGCCAGAGGGCGTAGCCAGCAGTGTTTTTGGTTGTTTTCGGTTGTGCTGCTCTGATCGCTTTTTCGTTCTTCTCGAGCAACGTGAAGACCTCGCGAGCGATAGCGGCGTGCGCGGTGTCTTTCTTTAGCAATGCGCTGAGCTCTCGGTACGTAAGTCGCTGTATGGTGTAGGTCTGCCCATCGAAGAGCGTTACGTCCATTGATTCTACCCAGTCAGCACAGTGACCGTGCCGGAGTGAATCTGGCCCGGCAGCATTATTGGCGATCGCCCCGCCGACGGTACAAATGTCTTTCGAGGCTGGCGCGGGTGGCAGGTAGAGGTCATGGCGCTTCAGCATCCGCTCGACGTCGCGCCACATGGCTCCCGGCTCACAGGTGAACGTTGTGACTCCCTTTCTGGTTTCAACCTGACCGATGCGCGTCATGAAGCGCGAAATATCGATGACGATTGAATCCGTGAGCGACCCGCCACCGAGGCCAGTGCCAGCCGCACGGGGTGTGAGTGAAAGGGAAGCAAAGCGCTTGGTTTCGGCCGCCACAAGCCGCACTGCCGCTTCAACGTCAGCTTGATGTTTTGGTTGAATGACCACTTGGGGGCGGATTGAAAAAATACTTTCGTCAGTGCTGAATTTCTGCAGCACTTTTTTATCGGTTGAAATAGCACCGCGAAAGCCCGCTTCACGAAGCTTCTTCTCAAGGAGGAGGTGCCCGAGTGGCTGACGACGCTCACTGATTTTCTTCCGCTCTCCTCGGGCGCGCTGTAACGTCGCCTCGGCGTGACTCTGCACCTGCAGCGCTTTTTTAGCAGCCGCCTTCTTGGTGTTGGTGCGCGCGGTTGCCACGTTCGTGACCGCCGCACGTTTCACTGCCACCTTTTTAGCAGGAACTTTTTTAGCAACGCTCTTCGGAGAACTCGTCGGCATTGCTGATTATTGTAGCGCATTTAAAAAACGTATGTCTACCTTGTACACAAATGAAACCCCGCGCGATGAAGGGGGCTTCGCGTGCGGTCGTTGCAGTCGTCATGGTTCGTTCGACTCATGCCACAGCCGAGGCGGAAAGGCGACAGCGCCCCTCCATATCGTCAGGGGAGGTGCAATGAACGGCGCATTCGGAAATGTTTTGACAGCATACCGACATGCTATACTCAACCAACTATGACCCAAGAGCAGGCCTTGAACGTTCTGAAAACAGGCGGAAACGTGTTTTTGACTGGCGAACCCGGTTCTGGAAAGACGTACGTCATCAACCAGTACATTGCCTGGCTCGAAGCGTGCGGGCTCAAGGTGGCGGTGACAGCTTCAACCGGGATTGCAGCGACACACATCGGGGGTATGACGCTCCATTCGTGGAGCGGTATTGGGGCTCGCAATACCATGACGCGGTACGACCTCGACCAGATCGTGAGCAAGGAAAAGGTGGTTACGCGGGTGAAGAAGACACACGTGCTCGTGATCGACGAAATTTCCATGCTCGACGGCAAGCTGCTCGACATGCTGAACGTCATACTACGAACGATTCGTCAGAATAGTGAACCGTTTGGCGGCATGCAGGTGGTTTTTGTGGGCGATTTCTACCAGCTACCGCCGGTCGCGGGGCAGGGAGAGATGGTTCGTTACGCATTTGAGAGTCGTGCCTGGGAAGAAGCGCGGCCGCTCATCTGTTACCTGACCGAGCAGCATCGCCAAGAAGATGAGCTCCTCCTCAGTTTACTGTCGTCGATTCGCGCCAATGACGTAGAAGACGAGCACTTTACCTTACTTTCCGAGCAAGTCGATATCGGGTACCCAGAGGTTGAGCCAACCCGTCTCTACACGCACAACGCTGATGTAGATGCGGTGAATGAAGCCAAACTCAAAGAGCTCAAAGGTTCCGTACGCCGCTTTACCATGACAGGAAAGGGCAGTAAGCCGCTCCAGGAGGCACTCGCAAAGAGCTGCCTTTCACCGGATGTTCTCGAACTCAAAGAAGACGCGATGGTGATGTGCACCAAGAACAACTTTGAAGCTGGGTACGTGAACGGCACCCTCGGCCGCGTGGTCGAGTTCGACCCGATGGAGGGCTTTCCGATCATAGAGACCTTGAGCGGTCGGCGAATCAAGATCGAACCAGCAAGCTGGAGCGTGGCGGAAGATAACAAGGTGCTCGCTGAGGTGGTGCAAGTGCCACTGCGCTTAGCGTGGGCGATCACCGTGCATAAGAGCCAGGGCATGTCGCTCGATGCGGTCGAGGTCGATCTAAGTCGAGCGTTTGTCTTTGGACAAGGGTACGTTGCCCTCTCCCGCGTGCGCACGCTGACTGGCCTCAAGGTGCTCGGCATGAGCCCGACTGCGCTCCGCGTTGACCCTAAGATTGTGCAGATCGATGCACGTTTCCGGACCGAATCAGAATTAGCTGACGATACATTCTTGGCAATGGACGAAGCGGAGCTCGTAGACCTTCAGCGGCGGTTTGTTGGAGCCCACGGTGGTACGTACGTTACTGAGGTAGCAGCGGTACCCGAGCGGGTGGCGCTTCGCATCAAAGAAGAAAGCACCTATCAACATACTAAGAAACTCCTTTCTGCGGGGGCAACCGTCGAAGCAATCGCGAAGCAGCGCGACATTGCCGAGTCGACGGTATGGTCGCACATTGAGAAGTTGGCGAGTGATGGTTCGCTCGCCGAAGCTGACGTTGCCCACCTGCAAGCCACTATTGCCGATTGGGAGTCAGTGTACCGCCGCTTAGCGACGGCTATGGATGAGCTCGGTGCTGAAAAGCTGAAACCTATTTATGAAGCGGTTGGTGAGCTCTATGACTACAATGTGGTTCGATTGGCTCGCCTCATCTATCAATTACGTTATAGGAAGTGAGGCACGGGGATAGTGCGTTTGTACCACATACTAACCGGGGTATAATAGCAACCAGGACAGTTCGGTAACGTTCGGTCTTTTTATTTGCTTATCCATAATCAGAGAAACACTAATGATGAACAAAAAATTCGCTGGTGTCGTCCTTGCTATTTGTGCCGCAGTGGTGATGCATGCCAATGCTGCTCAAGCTGAAGAGACAACCACAACCACAACAACGACCACTACCTCAGCGAACATCGAGCTCCTGAAGTCTTTGATGGCGCAGATCGAGGTGTTGCAAAAGAAGCTTGCTGAACTCCGCGGTCAAGCGATGGAAGTTCGCCATGAACTCCGGGCTGATCTCCGTGAGGGCACAACGGGCGAGGATGTGAAGAAGATTCAGGAACTCCTATCCACCGATCCAACTATTTACCCTGAGGGATTGCGCACTGGCTTCTTCGGTCCAATGACCAAGGAAGCAATCAAGCGCTTCCAGTCGCGTCACGAGCTTGAAGTGACCGGTATGATGGACGAAGACACTCGCGAGCTGCTTGAAGAGTACCTCGCAGAGAAGGGTAACGGTGGCATTCCACCGGGATTCCTCCGTGCCCCGGGCATCATGAAGAAGATCGAGATGCGTTTTGTTGCAGGCTGTGAGAATCGCGGCGAAGGCAAAGGCGCTTTCTGTAATAAGCTCAAGATGAAGTGGAAGATGGAGCACGATGACAACGATGAGGACGAAGATGAAGATGAAGATGATGATGCAGACGAGCTCGAAATCGAGGCTGAGGTTCGCACGGATGATACTCGTGTCGTGATTGAATTTCCAAATGGCACCAAGCGAGTCATTGAGGTTGATTCAACCGATGAGGATGAGGTTATCGACGCAATCGTAGCTAAGACAGAATTGACTGAAGACGAAGTGCGCGACACGATTTCGTTCAAGGACGAGGATGAGGACGAAGATGAAGACGATGAATCAGAGGCCAGTGAAGCTATTGAAGATGCTGAAGCAGTGATAGCCGCTCTTGAAGACGCCATTGAAGACGCTGATGAAGGTGGCGACAGAGATGACGCTGAAGCAGCACTCGCCGACGCTGAAGCAGCACTCGAAGATGAGGACTTTGGTGAAGCTGAAGACTTTGCTGATGACGCTGAGGAAATTGCCGAAGACGCGTATGAAGAACTAACCGGCGATGAGTTTGAGTCAGAAGATGATGAGGACGAAGATGATGAAGACGAGGAAGACGATGATGATGAGGACGATGAGGATGAAGACGACGAATAAAAGCCTCCTCTAAATCAGAAAAAACCCGCTCTAGAGCGGGTTTTTTCTATCCACATAGAGGTCACTCCGTCTAGTGTACAATACTAGGTATATTGGCAGTAACTTTGTTAACGTAATGTTTTGTATGAACAGATTTATTTTTTTGACCGTGGCGGTGGTACTTGCAGCTGGAACTACAGCGGCTAGTCGGGCAGAAGCAGCCTCTATCGCTGAACAGCTCGCTCGCATGGATGTGATTATTGCAGAAATGCAAAAGTTGCGGGCTGAGTTTGCGAGCTTGGCGCAGACATCGATATCGGGCAGCGGTACGGTACTAGGTGTCTCTACCTCAGCAATCCTCACTGACGATCTTTCGTATGGGGCAACGAACAAGAGTATTGAGAAGATACAAAAACTTCTCGCAACTGATAGTGAGATCTATGGCGACGGTACCGTTTCCGGCTTCTTCGGTCCTAAGACACAAGACGCCATTCGTCGCTTCCAGACCCGCTTTGGACTTGACCCGGTAGGAGTAGTCGGTCCATCGACTAAAGCTGTCCTTGAGGCATTTATGAAAAAGTATCCGAATGATACGTACCCGACTGGTGTGCTCACTGGGCCTGTACCGCAGGTTGCTGGCCTCAGCACGAGTGCTGGATCGCCAACTACACCGGTCTCTACGCCGCCTGCACCGAGTGTTGTCGCTACCCCAGCCGGAAGTAATCCATTTACTACCATTCGCGCGATAGGTGACGGTGAAGAGTACGATGTTACGGTAGTGTATGCTGATGGGCGAGACAATAAAACATTTGTAGCACAGGTTCGTAGTGAAGATGACGTCGCAAATGTTGTGGCTAAAAAGCTCGGTGTATCGGAGTCGATCGTGGATGCTGTATTGTCGATGAAAACTAAAGCTGGTAGCAACAGTGATGACGAAGAGGAAGAGGCTGATGATGCCCTCAATGATGCTGAGGATGCGATCGATGAGGCGTACGACGCGATCGATGAAGCTGAGGCCGACGGGGATGACACGAGCGACGCCGAAGACCTGCTCGATGAGGCTGAGGATGCTCTGGAAGAAGCAGAGGATGCGTACGATGACGAAGATTACGACGAGGCGATCGATCTAGCAGAAGAAGCTAAAGATCTAGCAGAAGAAGCGATTGATGAGCTCTAGACCATTCTGGAAACAACAACCGCTACCCTAAAAGGGTAGCGGTTTTTTGGCTGGGGTTACTTCAGTGACCGTGCAGATCGACTCGATTGTCGACTGCTTATCCAAAGAAACAAATCCGACTAGATCTCCCACCCCGTACGTCTCTTTAAAGTACTGTCGCAACTTGTCGATTAGGGCCTGGTGAGCTTTTGGGTTTCGCGGGCACCAGACCCCTCCCTGGAAGGTGCCTGGTTCAGCGATGAAGAAACTTCGGACCGGACAATAACTGGTGCGGTAACAGAATTCTTGTCCATTGACTGAAAGGGTAATATAGAATTCGGCATTCAGATTGCTCTTGGTAGAGCAAATTGCAAATACTTGTTCCGGAGAGACATGCATGTGGTACCTCGCCCTGGTATCGATTCCTCACAAAAATATACTCTGCTACAATAAATCGTCAAGTATGTGGTTTCGAAAGCAAAAGCAACGGCGGCGGAAGACGCGTAGTTCAGTGACCACACATTACTGCACGCATAAAGAGGCAGCCCGGAGGCTCGTACACGACCGGCTCGCATACTTTAATACGCACTATGGATTCACGTGGAATCGTGTCGCTATTCGGAACCCCCGCCGCAGCTGGGGGAGCTGTACGTCGCTCCGAAATCTTAATTTTAGCTATAAGATTTTGTTTCTACCGCCGCACCTACGCGACTACATTATTGTGCACGAGCTTTGCCACTTGGCAGAGCTAAACCACGGGGAAGCGTTTTGGCAGCTTGTGGCACTCTGCGCACCTGCGTACGTTGAGCATGTCGCCGAACTCCGCGCCATTGATCGCAGGGGTGGCGGAAAGGTTGCGTACCTCACTGCAGCTGAAGCCCAATATCTCGCGCCCGCCAGAGCGCCAGCGCTGCCACGCTCCGATAGGGTGCAAAGCGCTCGACCGTCGCTTTGATTTTTCGCGTATGGTGCGGCTTGAGATCGTAGTAGTGGTAGAGGCTTTGCATGAGCCCGAGGTCACCAAACGAGAAGATATCTGGTCGTGCCAGCGTAAAAATGCAAAACATCTCGGCGGTCCATCGACCAACGCCGTAAAGTTTCGTGAGTTCGGCTATAACTGCTTCGTCTCCGAGAGCATTAAGGTGATCCATCGGCAACATGTGCCAGATCGTGGCGCTCTTCGTGATGTACGAGAGTTTCTGTGGCGACAGTCCGCATGCGCGCAATGTATCGGGTGGAGCAGCGAGTACCGCTTCTGGTGTAATATGACCAAGTAAAGAAGTGACACGGCTTCTAACTGCATCGGCAGCTTTCGTGCTGATCTGCTGGCTAATGATCGAGGTCACAATGTGCGCAAAGTAAGTATCAACTGGCTGTGGTACCGGAATGAGGATGGGCGACGCACATGCGACGAGCTCTGCCATGAGTGCACCCATGATTGGGTCAGTCTGTGCAAAATGAGCACTGGCGGCTTTTAGTCTGTGACTTTGTGGCATTCGTTACTTATACCCCTCGCTGGCCCATTTCGCAACGGTAAAAGTTGCTTGTTTAGGAGTACGGAACGCGTTACTATGGTCTGGCCTTTCTAGGTCATTCTATTCATTTCTATAATCATGTATGCAGGTATTGGCGCGCGTTTTGGTGTTGGTGGTAGTAGCTGGTGTATTCATTTCGAGCGCAGTCACGCCTAGCACAGCACGAGCACAGGTAGGAGGAACTACGCCCACAGTGTACCTGTTTGGACGCGAGGACTGTGGGTTCTGTAAGGCGGAGAAAGCGTACCTCGATGCTGCGGGTATACCGTACACGTACCTTGATGTGGTTAATGATAGTGTGGCCAAAACCCAATTTGCCGCACTCACAGAGAAGCATGGGTTATCCAAGGTAACCCCCGTCACCGTTATTGGGAGTGTGGTTATTCAAGGCTTTAACGGTCCTGAGACCACTGGGGTGCGCATCACCGAGGCCCGTACCGCTGAGCGCAATACGCCGTTTGTAAGCATTGAGCAACATCTTGCAAACGCCCCGAAAGCATCAGTTGAGGCGGGAAAGGGTTGTGACGAAAACGGCATTGAATGTGACAGTGCTACTAGTGAGTACGTTTTTGATCTGCCGTTCATCGGTCTGGTGGACTTAAAAACCCTCTCACTTTTCACCCTCTCGCTTTTGCTCGGTGTGATCGACGGCTTCAACCCCTGCGCTATGTGGGTCCTCGTCACGTTCCTGGTCCTACTCACACAAGCCGGGAGTAAGCAAAAAATGATTGTTCTGGCAGGACTTTTTATCGCAGCTGAGGCAATCATGTACAATTTGATCCTTAATGTTTGGTATAAAACGTGGGATTTTGTCGCACTCGACCAGGTAGTCACGCCGCTGGTGGGGTTGCTCGCGATCGGCGGTGGCAGTTTCTTTCTCTACCGCTGGTACCGCAACCGCGGTCTGGCGCTTGTGTGTGATATCACTAGTTTAGAGCAACAGAGCAAGACCATTGATCGCTTCAAGCAGATTGTGAGTGCCCCACTCACGCTCACCACGCTTGCTGCCGTCCTCGTGATCGCGTTCTCTGTCAACATCATTGAGTTTGCCTGTTCGATTGGTATCCCACAGGCGTATACCAAGATCCTTGAACTGAATGCACTGAACTTCGTTGAGCGCCAGTGGTACATTCTCATCTACACGCTTGGCTACATGGTCGATGACTTTATTGTCTTTGGATTGGCAATCTGGGGCTTCTCACGCCTCGAAGCACACGGCCACAAGTACACTCAGTTGTCACTCCTCATCGGTGGCTTCCTCATGGTATTGCTCGGCCTCATGCTCACCTTTGCCCCATCGCTCCTCGTTATCTAACGAGTACCGAGCGTCGCAGTTTTGCCGCGTATGCACCAACTACCACCGCTGCTCCTCATTGATAAACCGGTCGGCCTCTCGTCATTTGGGGTTATCCGGGTGTTGCGTCTAAGGACCGGCATACGAAAATTTGGGCATGCCGGAACGCTCGATCCACAGGCGTCCGGACTCATGCTGATCGGTGTTGGAGCGGGTACGAAAGCCTTAGCGCACCTGATAAAGCTCGATAAGGTGTACGATGCAATCATACGAATTGGTGAAGCACGCACGACAGGTGATTTGGAAGGGGAAGTGGTCGTCCGTAAAGCGGTGGCGGAAATTTTTTCGCCAGAAAAAATTTCCGCCACCCTCTTCACCCTTATAGGCACCCACAACTTACCCGTGTCAGCGTATTCGGCCATAAAAAAAGACGGTGTGCCCATGTATCGGCGTGCTCGGGCAGCGGCAGCTCGTGGAGAGACCGTTGCGGAGGTGCCCGTCCGTGCCATGACTGTTTACGCCGCTGACCTTTCCGCGATTCGTCCAGTGATCGTTGATGACGTTTCCATGTGTGAGATTGATGTCCGCTTCCATGTAGCGAGTGGGGTATACATTCGCTCCTTAGCGGAGGCACTCGGGCAGAAACTCGGATATCCAGCCACCATTGCTGCGCTACGCCGAACTCAAATTGGTGAATACCGCATTGAAGATGCACGTACGCTCGCTTCGTTTGAAACATAAAATCCCGAACGCGCGTACACGCGTCCGGGTTTCTTGCGAGCTTGCCTCACTCATGTTCCATTTTGTAACGTGCCACCGCTTTTTTGACGCGCGTGGCCATGTTGTAGTAAGACACCTCCGGTTCGTCGATGATCTCAAGTACACCATCGGCTGCCACTACGACCACCCAAACATTGCCGTGATGGTCGTGCACTTCGTACTGAGAACCCAGTGGTTCAACCACGAGTCTCGTGTACGGTGGCCGCTCTCTGTGCGGCGGTGTGGTATGGAGCTGGTAGGGTGCCTCATCTCCCCAGTTACGTTCGCCCCGTTTTCTTCTACTCATTGGATCACTACTCCGTATGGCGGTGATCCCCCAGGTGAGCAGCGCCTATATTTAATCACAAAATATTTAAAAATAAAATCCCGAACGCGCGTACACGCGTCCGGGTTTCTTGCGAGCTTGCCTCAGGTCAAAGCGGAAGCAATTTTTGCTGGCCACACTCAATGCGGTGGTTTGGGTTGAGGAACATGTTGCCGTATTCAACTACCACAGCAAGCTTACGCTTACTCACGTCACTTTTGCCCCCGTAATCCCAGGTGATGTACGTACTAGCGACACTCGAGTACAGATTACGCGTACGCTCGTCCCATCTGTGCTGGAGCCTTAGCGACTCAATGACGAGTTCTCTCATTGACTCGAAGTCTGGTTCAGAGATCCTTCGTCTGTAGCGAAACGCCAGCTTCTGGTTGGCGTAAGCATGTCGAATGGTACGAATGACCAGTGCAATCCACTTTCCATCATCAGGTTGGTACGCGCGAATTGGTCGTACGTGCTGAGCTTCTGGTGTGTGACGGCCGTACTGGTACATGACCCAGCAGAGCGATTCCCAGAGGAGTGTTGGATCGATCTTCTTTGCCATCAGTGCACCTTGCCGTCACCGGCCCAGTGCCGCAGTGTCTTAAAGGGGTCGGACGCACGGGTATCATCTTCGATGAGCACGGGATCGTCAGCATCGATGTCGTCGAAGACAGCAATCCGCGTGGCCTCGCCAGCAGCAACGCGCTCCGCAGCTACCTGGAGCGGGTCGGCCTGACAGGGCTGTCCGAGCCAAAAGCTGCCGACTTGCGCATCGTTCTCATAGAGTGCGACGTGACCGTCGTCATCAAGCCACACTTCGACCTCTCCACCAAATTGATCGATGACACAGCCAACTTTTTTCTGCACGATCTACCTCCGTTTTTTTTGAAGAACCTTTGCTGCACTTTACAATATTTAAACCATTTTGTAAAGTAGCACGTACGTAACCAAGACTTGCCAGCACGTACGCCTCGGTCTATCACCCGAATTTTCATAAAAAAGCCGAAACCTATGGTTTCGGCCAGTTGATCACCCTATGATCTTCTCGCGACCAATGCGGGCAAGCTCTCCGTGGAGCCGGTACCAGTGACCGTCGTTACACACCTGTTCGCTATCGATCCACCTGACGCCTACCGATTCGATAAGGCGTGTTTGTCGGTTCAGTTGTGTGACGGCGTACGTGCCGCTAGCATAGTTTATGGTAGCAATTTGGGCGAGCGGCGCGCTCCAGCGTATCTCGGTCTGTTTGTCTTGGCTCTGAAAAATGAGCTGCCAGCGCTCTGTAACAGTTGCCAGTACGCACTTGGCAACCAGCAACCCCGTCAACGTTCCGACCTGCTTGGGCATAGAGAATCTCCTCTTGGCTATGAAAGAGCACCTACTGTCTTTATACAATATATAAAGCTATTGTAAAGAATTGTCCAAAAATACTTGTACGGCCTTGATGGCGATGGTTTTTTCTGTAGCGACCATGGCATCAGCACGTACCACGTTGCTCTGCATATCTGCAACGTAACTGTCATCATGTCGCTTACTCACGCCGTACAAAAAACCATCAAGATAGACATTCCAGGTTTCGCTGCTCGTCGCAACTATTCGACAGCTACGCCCGTCGACCGTAATTTCTGTTTGAGCGCGAGTCGGTACCTGGTCGAGCCGCTGCAAAAGCGCATCAAACGGATGGAGTGGTTTTTCACTTCCCGGTTGCTCAAACCCCATAGCACTAAAACATTCCCTCTACGACTGCTTTTACATCCGCACCGTCAGCCTTGCCCGCGAGCTCTTTCATCACGGCGCCGACAAGCATACCCATTTTTGATTTATCGGTAATACCAAGCTCTGTCATCTTGGCTTCGACGATTGGTCTGATCTGCTCCTGGCTCATGAGGGTAGGGAGGTAGGTCTCCAAAATAGCCAGCTCGGCTTTTTCTGGCTCTGAGAGGTCGGTGCGACCAGCAGCTTCGTACTGGGTGATCGACTCCTTACGCTGCTTCGCGGCGCGCTTGATGACGGTGAGCACCTCATCGTCTTTGAGTACGTCCTGTGGTGTGCGGTTAGTGGCAACGAGTTCGTTCGTGAACGCGGTCAGGAGGCCGCGAATGACGGCCAGCTTGGTAGCCTCTTTCGCTTTCATGGCGTCTTTCAACCCGGCTTTAAAATCTTCGTGTAGTGACATAATGAATGTATTTAGAGCCCCAGTGTAGCACGAAAGTGTCATTTTTGAACGTGGTATACTCAAGACACTATGGAATTAACCCTCGTGATCGCCCTCCTTATTGCCATTTTAGCGTTTCTGGTCTATACCACGCTTTACCGAAGACCAGCAGACGTGGCCCCGGATAAGAGCCTATTGCTCTTGCAGCAGCAGCTCCAGGACCTGCAGCGCACTATGCATGACCGCCTGAGTGAGCAGGGTAAACACGTGCAAGAGAGCGCACGCCTGCAGTTCCGTGAAAGTAAAGAGCTCATGCAGGAAATCAACCGCGAGGTGAATGAACAGCTGCGCAGCGTGGTGAAGAGTGTTACGGAGGCCAACGAGGGTTCAAAGCAGGTCTTTGCGGTGGCTGATCAGCTCAAAGAATTGCAAAATATTCTCAAGAATCCAAAGCAGCGGGGCATCCTCGGCGAGTACTACCTGGAAACGGTACTGCAGAACGTGCTTCCGCCGGAGAGCTTCCAAATGCAGTACGCTTTCACTGACGGTGAGATCGTCGATGCGGCGGTGTTTGTGAAAGGGAAGGTGATTCCGATCGATTCTAAGTTTTCACTCGAGAACTACAACCGCTTTATTGAAGCTGCTGATGGGGCCGATAAGGTCGCTTACGAGCGAGCGTTTCTAAATGATCTTAAGCTGCGCATTACCGAGACGGCGAAGTACATCCGTCCGACCGAGCGCACGATGGATTTTGCTTTCATGTTTATTCCGCACGAGGGGATTTACTACGACCTCCTCAGCAACCGCGTCGGTGTTGGGGAAGAAAACCTCATTCAGCGAGCGGCTGGGAAGTACCGCGTCATCATCGTCTCGCCCACATCGTTTTTGGCCTACCTGCAAACTGTCCTGCAAGGCCTCAAAGCCCTCGAGATTGAGGAAAAGGCTCAAGATATTATTAAGAACGTGGAGAAGCTCTCGCAGCACATTGGCAAGTACGAAGACTACTACAGTAAGCTCGGGAACGCGCTTACGACGACGGTCAATCACTACAACACCGGCTACAAAGAATTAGCTAAGATTGATAAAGACGTGGTGCGTATCACCGGGGTATCAGCTGGAGTAGATGTACTCTCGCTCGATAAGCCACAGCGGGGAGAGGATTAGATAAAGAGAAAGCGGCGCAAATCCTTGTATGGATTTGCGCCGCTACCAACGATAGATAGATCGTGCGTCCTCGATCTGTGGTTCATAGAAGGATTGCTGGCTGAAGAACGAGGCCATATCAGCTTCAAGGCGCAACTGCCGTTCGTCTGCAGTCAGCCGAATGGTTTGTCGATAGATACGGTAACAGATGCCATGCGGGTTCTTAGCGTTATGAAGGCAAATGTTAGTGAAACCAAATTTGACCCGATGTGGAGCAAAGAGAAGTGATTGTCGCGGAATGGCTAAGACAAAGTCGGTGATCACGCTTTTGGTTACCTCTGTGCTTTCGGCGAGCATGTAGATGTTGATCTGAGGGCAAACGTATTGTCGTTCGGCCATCAAGAGCCGAATAACCACCTTGTTCCGATCTGGCACCGCATCACCCCTTCACCGGCGTGTAGCGCATGATGACTTCGCGTATCGCTTCCCCAGTCCCCTCAAGGAGAAGGAGTACCACGTAGATGGCCGCCAGTGCAGCGACCATAAAGATGAATCGTTTCATTGCTACCTCCAAAGACCTCTCCCTAGTACCATCATAGGCTGGAACAGCTAAAAAGCAAGGCTTCCACGCACTTGCGTATTTTGGGGTTTTCTTGTAGTATTGCGGCCTATATGGCTTCAGATAACACCAGTAAAGACTTTGCCGTGATCGCAACCGGCGGCAAACAATATATTGTATCAGTCGGTGATATCCTCGATGTTGAGCTGCTTGGTGATCATAAGGAAGGTGATACCGTAGAGTTTACTGAGGTGCTCATGCAGAACGATAGGGTTGGTACGCCAACCGTTCCAGGTGCGAAGGTAACAGCAACGTACATGGGCGAAAAGAAGGGTATTAAACTCTCAATCATTCGATTTAAGGCTAAGAGTAACCGTGACCGAAAGCTCGGTCATCGTCAGACCTACGCTCGCGTGAAGATTGAGGCAGTGGCGTAAAGACGCAAAAACAGCCGCCTCCCTTACGGGGAGGCGGCTGTTTTTTGCGCATCAAGGCAAAATAAAGCCGCCCAGTTTGCACGGGGGCGGCCGGTCCTAAGGAAGCGTTCCTCAGTGACGCTTGGTTTGACGCCACTGCAGGATCCCGAGGTATACTGCCAATCGCAGGTCAGCGCTGTTCTGGAGCGAGTCGATAGCGTTAGTTATGGCAGTACGCAAGCCCTTGGCGGTTTTCGGCCACGGGTAGTGCAAATACTCCATGTAGTCAAAGTACTCTTGGAACGTGAACTCCACCGTTCCCTCTGTGGGGTGTATGGCCGTAAAGACCCTCTCTCCATACGTTCTCATGGATGCTCTCTCCCTCTGGAATTGGAACCATTTGCACCCATACTACAATGTGTTGGAAATATGTCAAACAGTGTGCTACCATTGGGATTGGTGGGGGCGTTTTGAGGTGAACCATGAAAGCGCTCCAGAAGGCAATATACTTCTTCAGCCCACTGCTGCACTGGCAGGTAGCCGCTCTGCTCATCGTGCTTGGCGGACTCCTGTGTTTGTTTGCTGTGGGGTAACTGAAAGCGCGTGCTAGAGCACGCGCTTTTCTGTCGCCCAGGGGCCAGCCATTTAGTGTCGATTTTGCAGCGCACTCTTGAGCGTTTCTGGGTCAGCGTACTCGAGTTCACTGCCAGTCGAGAGACCGCGTCCCAATTGGCTCATAGTGACCGCTTGACCATGCAGCGTATCGCGCAAGAGCTGCTCGACAAAACGGCTCGTATTTTCTCCATCGGGGTTTACCGAAAAGCCGAGAATGATCTCAGTGAGTCCAGCAGCAGCAAGACCGCTCACGGTAGCCTTGAGCGCACTGCCGCGCAACTTGCCCGTATCAGCGTTTTGGAGGAGTGGCACCGTACCACCCAAGACGAAGTATAAGCCATCGTACAGACCCGCGCGCTCAAGCGCGACGATGTCGCTGTCGCGCTCGACCACCATGAGTTTCGTGTGGTCACGGTTCGGATCACCGCAAATACTACAGTGCGTTTCAGTGGGGCTGTGCGCTGAGAAAAAGCGATGGCAGCGCGCGCACTCGGTCACAGAGAGAGGGAGGGTGCTGATGAGGCGCGCAAGTTCTTCGACGTCTTCCGGCGGCAGGGTGAGGATATGAAAGGCAAACCGCTTGGCTTGGCGCGCGCCAATGCCGGGAAAGCGTTCAAACTGCTGAATGAGTTTGTCTAAATTGGTCATACTGGAGGAATTTCTTCAAGGGGGTATATATCCAAAGCCACTTCTTCGTAAGGGTGGTTGCTTTTTATTACGCTAATAACTTCTGAGAGAAGTTTTCTTTCACACTGAAATTCGATTCGTTCTTCTTCAATACTCTCAAAATTACCCACAATGCCGATTGTTGGCTTAGCGTTTTCATTAGGCAAAAACCGACCTATTACTTTTGACGAAATACTGCAAAAAGAGTAGTTGCCGATTCTACCCGCACCGGCTTCACCTACTACTTTTCTCAATAAGTCTGCATGAGATTCTGGAACAGTGATAACAATTTTTACATGAGTGCTCATAGACACGGGCGAGTTGAAACTTAAAAATCATCATTACTGCCTCCACCAAAGGCGGCGGACATACCGGCATGCTGGGTGTCGAGGTTGAGGAAGCGAACGTGCTGACCGTCGAAGTACAGCTCTGCCATACCAACCGGACCGTTACGGTGCTTCTCGACGAGGATCTCTGCAATATTTGGCCGCTCGGACTCTTTATTGATCTTGTCGTCGCGGTGGATGAACATCACAACGTCCGCGTCTTGCTCAATCGAACCAGAGTCACGGAGATCGGAGAGACGCGGCTTTCCGCCGCGCTGCTCAACCGCGCGTGAGAGCTGTGAGAGCGCGAGGACCGGGACATCTAGCTCGCGCGCGAGGAGCTTGAGGGAACGGGAAATCTCGGTCACCTGCTGCACCATTGAATCACTGGCCTTGGTGTTGGTAGGGTGGATGAGCTGAAGGTAGTCAACGATCAAGAGGTCGAGGCCGTGCTCATTCTTGAGCCGGCGAGCTGAAGAGCGCATCTGGAGGAGGTTAGTACCCGGCTGGTCGTCAATGTGTATAGGCGCATCGGCCAGTTTCGCCATCGCTGCTTGTACTGCCTCATACTCTTGATCGGTCGAGAGGCGGCCAGTGCGGAGCTTCCAGGAGTCGACGCCAGCTTCGGCCGCGAGCATGCGGTCAACCAGTTGCTGATCGCTCATTTCGAGTGAAAAAATACCTACCGATGCTTTGTACTTTAAGGCGGCATTACGTGCTAAGTCGAGCGCAAAGGTCGTTTTTCCCATTGATGGGCGAGCGGCCAAAATGATGAGGTCAGACTTTTGAAAGCCGGAAAGCACGTTGTCGAGCGAGGTGAAGCCGGTAGGCACGCCACGCTTCGCGTCTTGGTTAGCGTTGAGGTACTCGAAGCGTTCCCATGCCTCATTAAGTGAGCTACCGATCGTCTTGAATTTCTGCGTCGTCGTACTGTTCGTGACGTTGTAGACCTTTTTCTCAGCCGTATCGAGCGTTTCGTCGAGCGATTCCGGGTCGCTGTAGGCGAGTTCAGCAATGTCTTCAGCAGCCAGAATAAGGCCACGCAGGATGGCTTTGCTTTGTACGAGTTCCGTGTAGTAGTGTGCGTTGCCGGCTGCTGGTACGGTCTCAGCGAGCTCAGTGATGTAGCTCGCGCCACCAACGCGTTCGAGCTGATCTTTTTCTTTAAGCCTCGTCGTAACAGACAGAAGGTCAATAGGGTCACCTTTGGTAAAAATAGCCAGGATAGCCTCGTAAATGACACTGTGCTTATCAGCATAAAAACTTTCGGGGTAAATCGAGACCGAGACGTCGTGCATGACGTCTGGTTTGAGCATGATGGCGCCGATGAGTGCACGCTCGGCCTCGATGTTGTGGGGGGGAGTACGGAGGGCTCTATTCAAGCTCGGTGGGTTTTGCGCCATAGGTAGGGAAAGTATACCGCCGTTTCCCGAGCTTGCCCAGAATTGTGGAAAGTGGGGAATATGTGTATAGTTTTCTTATTCAATGTGTAAGGCTTGTTTAGAAAAGAATGTCAAACTCACACAAAAAATGACCACGAATACGAGATTGTGTAAAGTACAAATGCCATTTTAACCTTATGTATTGGGCTCCTGCACACCAGCTTCGCACAATGGTGGTTGTGCAACTCCCTAACACTCGTCATACTTCAACGCTAAGGAAGCCACTCATACCAACCGTTGCCCTAGTGCTTACTGTGCTACCCTTCAAGTATAAAGAATCAGATTCCAAATATAATTTAATTCACGGCTCAAAAACGATTTTAATGCTTCGTCACCTGCGGCCCTTCGGGGCCGTCTTTTATTTCATACCCAGCCAGTTTTATAGCGTCGCGCAATCGGTCTGACTCGGCCCAGTTTTGTGCCACCCGTGCTGCTTGGCGCGTATCAACCATTTCCTGTACGTGAGGTGGCAGATCATTAAAAGCGACTTGGCCAAGTGCCGCGAGCCCATCTTCTTGGGGATCAGAAAGGCCAATGCCTAGAAGTGCGTCTGCTTCAATAAGGAGCGCACGACGCTCGCCCTTGGTGAGGGTATCGTCTTTTACAATGTCGTGTAGGAGCGCAATGACGCGTGGGGTGTTGAGGTCATCGTTAATGAGCGCAACCATACGGTTCTGTATTTCGACATTCAGTTTTCCGCGCTCATTGCTCCATTCGATAAATACAAGTTGCTTCAAGCGGCGGAGTGCCTGCTTGGCACCATCGAGCGCATCGAAGCTGAAACTTGCACGCGTGCGGTAGTGCGACTGAAGGAGCCAGTAGCGGTAATCGTCACCGGTGTAGCCACGCTCAATGAGTTCCTTAAGGATCAATCCGTTATCAAGCGACTTAGAGATCTTTTCGTCGTTGATGTGAAGATGTTCATTATGCATCCAGTAACGAGCAAACTGCTTACCGGTGGCGCACTCGCATTGCGCAATCTCAGCGTTATGGTGGACAGCAATGTGATCGATGCCGCCCGTGTGGATATCAATCTGCTTGCCTAGCGTGCTAAACGCCATAGCCGAACACTCAACGTGCCAACCCGGGAAGCCCTTACCCCATCGACTGTCCCAGCCGAGTTCTGCCTTTTTCCAGAGCGCAAAGTCGGCTGGATGGTGCTTTTCTGCATTAACCTCGATGCGCGCACCGGCTTTCAAGGCGTTGAGATCGATACTGCCAAGGCGGCCGTAGGCGGGGAATTTCTTGACATCGAAGTAGACACCGTCACTCGTCTCGTAGGAGTAGCCTTTCTCGGCGAGTGTTTCAATGAGATTGATCTGCTCGCGCACGAAATCACTAGCTCGCGCGTACTGCGTTGGTGGCAAAATATTAAGCTCCTCCATGTCTGCTTTGAATGCAGTAATGTAGGTGTCTGAGAGGAGTCGCATGGAAGCTAAGCTGATATCGTATCCTTCGCGAACGAGCCCGCGCATCATTTTGTCTTCCCCAGTGTCGCCATCCGAAGAAAGGTGTCCGAAGTCAGTAAAATTGATGGTGTTGTTGAGGTCGTACCCGTTGTAGAGGAGCGCGCGCTTTAAGGTGTCAACAAATACGTACGCGCGGAGGTTTCCAATATGCGCATAGTCGTACACGGTCGGGCCGCAGGAGTACATGGTGACGGTGCGGCCCTTTTGCGGCGTGAAGGCTTCGATTGAGCGGGTCTCGGTATTGTAGAGATTGAGGGGCGGGAATAGTGCGGTAGTATCACGGGCAAACAGTTTGAACATATGCTCCGTATTGTAACAAACAGCTGGGGAGTTGCGAAGCAACTCCCCAGCTGTTTCCGTACAGCCTAGAGCCACTTTTTGTAGCGGAAGAACGCAAAGAAGCAGATCGAAACCACTGCCATGATGCTGACGATAACCCAAAAATCAAAGCGCCCGCCAACGATTGGCGTATTGGTAGTATTCATGCCGAACGTCGACGTGAAGAGGGTAAGCGGGTAGGTAACGAAGGCCAAGATTGTGAGGAGTTTCATGATCTCATTTTCTTTGGTAGAAAGGAGGGCTAGGTTGGTGTTGTGGAGATCGTCTACAACACTCGTGAGCGCGCGCAGACGGCGTGAAAGGTGCTCGTGGTGCTGCACGAACTCTGCGACGAACGGCACAAGCTTAGCGCCGAAAGCAGTTTGCAAGTGCTTCGCTAGGGTTTCCAGCGCATCATCATGGGCACTCAAGACTTGTCGAAACGCGATCAGTCGTCGGGTGAGGTCGGAGATCTCAAACACCATCTCCCGTTCTCGGGCCGAGAAGATACCCTCTTCAACCTCGTGGAGGCGAGCCTCAAGGTGGTCGAGCTTCAGGTACATAGACTCGTAGAGATGATTGAGGAGCGTCACAAAGAGCCGCGGGGGGTTGGTCGACTTCCCATTCTGGAGCATGCACCGAACCTCGAACTCTTTACTGAAGCGGTGCAGCGCTTCCATTTCCTCGTAGTGGAACGTGACCAAGAACTTGTTGGTCACGATGAATTTTATTTCATGCGGCTGCTTCATGTCTGTGCGATGGACGACCGGGAAATCGAGCGTGAGTTTGAGTACACCCTTTTTGGCGAAGCTTTCGCTGTGCGGCACCATGACGCCAAGGTCGCCAGCAAATTCGCTCGGGATATTGACTTCTGCCACGATTTCACGCACTTCGTCAAGAGTCGGACTTGCAACGTCGATCCAGGTGATATCTTTATAGTGTGAGCGCGTGATCATAGGGAACGGTATTCATACACAATAGTAGCATGTTGTTTTTGGCTAACCTTCTTCTGGTGTGCAATAATAGTGGGCATGACTGATGTATCAAAACCAGAGTCGCTACCGCGTGAGCGACGGGGAGGTGTTTTACTGGGGAGCGGCTTAGCGCTGCTGTTAGCGGCCGCCGCTTTCTTTTCTGGGCTGCACCTCGGCTCCGGTGGTGCGAGCGATCTTTCGCTCCAAGCAGGGCTCTTTTCTTTCTTTACCGACCGTGAGCCAGCTACCGAAGGTGTCGATATGTCTCAGTTCTGGCACGTGTGGGAACTGATGGATGAAAAATTCGTTAGCGCGAGCTCGTCACCACAGACCGATGCAGAAAAGATCCAGGGCGCCATCTCTGGCCTCGTAAAAAGCTACGATGACCCATACAGTGTGTACTTGCCGCCCTCAGAAGCGGAAGATTTTGGTGATGAGATCTCTGGCAACTTCAGTGGCGTTGGCATGGAAGTTGGTCTGCGCGATGACGTGATAACAGTTATTGCACCGCTCCCAGAAACACCTGCCGCTAAAGCTGGCGTTCTCCCTGGCGATAAGATCATTAAGATCGGTGATGTGACAACTGAAGGCATGGGAGTCGACGAGGCGGTAAAGCTCATCCGTGGGGAAAAGGGGACAGAGGTTACCATGACGCTGTTCCGTGACGGTGCAACAGAACTGCTGGAGATCTCCATGATCCGCGACACCATTACTATTCCGACCACGAAAACGGAACAGCGTGGCGACGTATTCATCATTTCACTCTATAGCTTCAACGCGCTTTCCGAAATGAAAATGCAGGAGGCGCTCCGGGCGTACGTAGCCAGTAGCGCCGATAAGCTCGTGCTCGACTTGCGCGGCAACCCTGGTGGCTACCTCGAGAGTGCTGTCGCCATCGCCTCGTACTTCTTGCCAGCTGGTGAGGTTGTGGTCCGTGAACAATTTGGGGCTGGTGAGGGTGAGGAGCTCTATCGCTCACAGGGCCGCACGCTGCGTCAGCGAGCGCCGAAAGAAATGGTTGTGCTGGTTGATGAGGGATCAGCCTCAGCCTCAGAAATTTTAGCTGGGGCACTTCAGGAGCATGGCGTTGCTACGCTCATGGGACAGACCACCTTTGGGAAGGGTTCGGTTCAAGAACTCATTGACCTACCGGACGGCTCATCGCTCAAGGTGACTATCGCTCGCTGGCTTACTCCAAATAGCGTATCTATCTCGGAGGCCGGCCTCAAGCCAGATATTGAAGTCTCACGGACACCCGAGCAGATCATTGCTGGTGAGGACCCGCAGCTCGACGCTGCTGTGTCATGGCTTAAGGGCGACAAAACCATTGGAATTGCGCCGAGAAAGACGTTCTACAACCAAGCTGCTGAGTAGTGAGCGGTCAAGTACTCCCGGGACTTGGTTGCCTTGTGATCTTTGGGCTATCGAACCCGCTACTGGCAGTCCACCCTATAAAAATGCTATAGTGGGCGACGCATTATCAGTGAATTTTTGCACTATGAAGGTTATTTTACTGCAAGATGTGGCAAAATTAGGCAGACGGTACGCTATTGTCGACGTCCCCGATGGCTACGGCATCAACAAATTGATACCAAAAGGCTTAGCGAAGCCAGCTACGCCAGAAAACGTCAAATCGGTCATGGCCCGTGCTGGTGCAGCCGCACACAATAAGGAGACGGCAGAAGTGGCTTTCAAGGACCTACTCGCTGCTCTCGATGGGGTAGCAGTGGTTGTAACGGCTGAGGCAAACGCAGAAGGTCGCTTTTTCCAGGCCGTCAAACCTGAGGCAATTGCCGCCGCCCTTAGAGCTGCTTCAGGTAAGCACGTGGATAGCAATCAAGTGATCATCGCAGAACCGATCAAAGCAGTCGGTGATCATACGGTCACACTCACCCTCGGTGCGCTCCATGAACCACTGGTGGTCACCGTCAAAGCCGCGTAAGTCATTTTTGAATCTCTTCATTATGAAAAATATCATTATTCAAACAGTCGCTATCCTTGCCGTCTCAGGACTCTTGGTTGCTGGTCTCGTTTACTTGACGACCAGGCAAGAAGCTAAGCCCGAGCTCCTCCTTAGTGAGGATGGTCAGGTAGAAGATTTTACTGGACCGTATTCACCAGAAACGTTAACTGATCAAACACCTATGACTCCCACTAACGAAGCAAATCCTATTGCTGTGTTCACAACGAACCGAGGCATCATTGAACTAGAACTATTTAAAGACAGCATGCCTGTTACGGTGGGTAATTTCGAAAAGCTGGTCAATGATGGCTTCTACAATGGCACGAAATTCCACCGGGTGATTCCAAACTTCATGATCCAAGCCGGTGACCCTAATACGAAAGGAGATGACGCAGCAAGCTATGGCACGGGCGGGCCAGGGTATACCATTCAAGATGAGTTTGTAGCCAACCCCCTTCTTTCGAATGTGCGTGGCACTATCGCCATGGCCAATACTGGACAACCAAACTCGGGAGGTAGTCAGTTCTTTATCAATACGGTTGATAACACGTTCCTCGACTTCGACAAAGAGCCGCTGACCTCACGTCACCCGGTCTTTGGTCGCGTGATCACGGGTATGGATGTAGTTGATGCCATTTCCGCTACAAAGACCAGTGCTCGGGATCTGCCTATTGACCCGGTCGTGATCGAGTCGGTGATAATTCGCTAGTGGCGAGTATAGACAAGACGGCGCGGCCTACGGCCGCGCCGTTCTTCGTACGTGCCGGTGTGACGGTACACGAGGTGAGCACATAAAATCCCCTCACCGTAATGAGGGGATTTTATGTGCGTGTACCGAACGCTAGGCAGCGAGCACATCGACCAGCTTCTTGGTCACAACGTGACCATCAAAGCGGGTCTTTCGCGTGGTGCGAAATGCGACCTTGCCTTCACGTGTTGCAAAGAGGGTGTGATCCGTGCCCACTGCAACGTTCTTACCTGCTTCGATCTTCGTGCCTCGCTGGCGGACGATGATCTGACCGGTCTTAACAGCCTGACCATCAGCTCGCTTTACGCCGAGGTACTTTGGATTGGAATCACGCAGGTTTTTGGCGGTACCCGCGGCTGTTTTGGTTAGCAGACTAGTACGGTATACTTATTGCGAGATAACGGGCGAAAGTATACAAGATATGTACTCTAAAATCAAGTCAGTCTTAGCCAACGATATGGCTTTTTATAGCCTCGTCATTATCGGCGTTGCGGTAACCTCGTTCGGCCTTGGGCGACTCTCGGTGCCTTCACTAGCAGCGCCACTGGCTACGGTAAAGGGTGGCACGATGGATACGACATCAAGGACCCTCGTTCCAACGAGCACCATGAGTGCTCCTGCTAGCGCTCTGGTCGCCAGTACAATAACCAACCCCGCCAGCGCGCAAAAACTGGTCGCCTCAAAGAGCGGCAGCAAGTACCACTTCGCGTGGTGTCCCGGTGCCAAACAGATCAAGGAAGCTAACAAGGTTTACTTTGACTCGCCTGCTGCGGCCCGAGCCGCAGGGTACACACCCGCTGCTAATTGCCCGGGACTCGAGTGATATACTGTACGCTATGAGTTTCGTACGATTTTTTCTGAAAGCGGCCGGATTGTGGTACCGCAAAGAAGCAGACAATCACGCCGCCGCACTGGCGTACTTCACCCCGTTCGCACTGACGCCGCTCATTATCTTCTCTATTACGATCGTCGGATTTCTCGTTGGAGCGCCGCGTGTGGTAACTATGCTCTTGCGGTGGGGGAACGCCATTGATCCGGGTGTCACTGAACTTCTCTACGCTTCGGTGCAGAACTTTGATTCACTGGAGACACACTTTGTTCTACCGGTCGTTGGGTTGGTGTTTCTATCTATTATGATCTTTGTGACCCTCAATAGTCTCACCATTGGTTTACATAAAATGTGGGATGTTGACGCTACCGGTTGGCGCAATTTTTTTCGGCGCTTATGGCGCATTGCGCTATTTATTTTCATTTTGCAGGCGTACCTCGTATTCGTCATTCTCCTTGGTGACACGCTGGCATACGTCTCAACGTTTACCGGGTGGACGCTCTGGCCACTCGTGAGTTTTATCATCTTTTTCCTCTGCACGATGGTGCTCCTCGCCATCGCCTACGGCATGCTCGCGCTCAAAGCCCCCTCGTTCTCTGGTCGTTTTGTTGGTGCCGCAGTAGCCGGATTTTTGTTGCTCTTTAGTCGCGAGCTCGTTGCGCTCCACTTCACAACCGCGCCGGTGCAGAGCTTGTTTGGCGCCGCTGGCCTCCTCATCGTCTTGCTCGTTTGGGTGTACGTCAGCGCTGTTGTGATCTTTTACGGCGCTGCCTGTGCTCAGGTCTACGATAGCGAACCGCACGAGACATAGACCAACCACTGCTTGCGCGCATTCATAGTATGCACAGGACCTCGTACGCACCAGTTTAGGTGATGTATGATTAGGTGAGTTTTAGTGATTAAGATAAAGGTATGGAATTTAACCAACGTCCGCAAGAAGGTGGACACACTACCTATGAAAAGTCAGCGAGGCGCACCCACGTTCTGGTTGGTGTACTGATCGCACTTCTCGTAGGTACCGGCCTCTGGTGGCAGATGGCACAAAAAGATCAAGTCAGAACGCCAGAGGCAGACAATGCCGTCACACGTGGACATAATACGAATGAACAGGTGACCCCAGGCTCTCTGTCAGGTTTACTCTACTACACCACGCCAACGGTGCTGATACAGGATTCAGAACATCCATCACAAAGTTACGCATACGACATTGCAGGGAACAGCGTGGAGCCAACCATTACCTCACCGGCGCGAGATGCACAGGTGCTGTCAAATGGTCTCATTGCCCTCGTGGCACCGGTAGATGGCGACAATACTTCCCGCTCATGGCAGCCGCAACAGTACGATCCAAGTGGGCAAAAACTGGTTCCGCTGTCGAATGTTGCCGGGTACTACGTCAACGATATCAAGTATGCAGCTGACGGAAAGCATTTTGCCTACAACTACCGCTCGGAAGAAAATCCACCCACTAATTTTGGCTACCTTACTGACTGGAAGATCGCAATCCATGACACCGAGAGCACTGAGGTAATGACGCTCGATAGTGCTGCAGAGCCAGAATGGATCAATGGCGGGGCAGACCTCTTGTACATCAGCCCAGAGGGAGTTTTTCGCTACAACGTAGCATCGAAGACTACAACTAGGGTGTGGTCCGACTTTGTACCGTTTGGCTACGGCGATGATATGGCCGTTTCTCCCGATTCAAAGAAAGTAGTTTTAACGATAGTCGATATTCTCGGCATGCGCATGATCGCTGTACTGCAATTTGCAGGTGGTGATTCTGAACATGGTGAGCTAACCCTGCAAACCATGAAGACGGTAGAAATAGCCCAGAATGATAGCGTCTTTACGCACCCAGTCTTTTCACCTGATGGCACCTATTTTGCTGTGGCGACTGGTCGGCGAAATGCTGGAGCAGCCGCCGGGGGTCTAGCGCCGTACGAAGACGTCATAGAGATTCGCCCGGTATCGAACCTTGAATCAGTGCACACGCTATCGGTGCCGAATCCAACCCACACTGAAATCTCGCTCGAGGCCTGGTTACCAGCAATCACAAGCATAAATCAGTAACAGAGTCTATGAAAACTTTGAATTCAAGATATCACTATCTAGGTATACTGAGAGTTGGTACAGTGCTGCTTTTCTCCCTCAGTTTTTTGGCGTTCGGCACGTTTGCCGAAGCGGCAGTTGATAACCAACCAAACCCTGATGCGCCCGGTGGTGGTCGGTCGTGTGGAGGTTGCGGAGGAGGCGGTTTTAACTACCCACGGCCGGCAACGGGATACTTTGATGGTGTCAATGCGACAACCTGTTCAGTCTGGGGCTGGGCGTATGATCCTGATAATGCGAACACCCAGATCGATGTTCACATCTATAAAGATGCTCGTGCCGGGGGAGGGGGTACGTTCCTTACTTCCTGTACTGCCAATACCGCTCGACCCGATGTGAACCAGATCATTGGCATTCCTGGTAACCACGGCTTTTCCTGTACGCTACCAGCGAGCTATGTCGGCACCGGAATTCATTCACTATGGATTCATGCGATCGATAGTAATGGTTCACCTAATAACCTGCTCAACACCAACGGCAAGGTATTGAACTGCGCACCTCCCCCGGCACCGACACTATCGCTTGCAATAGCACCATCACGTATTTCTGCCGGAAGCAGCGCTAACCTCAGCTGGACGAGTAGCAACGCAACCTCCTGCACCGCGAGCGGTGCCTGGACTGGTGGCAAGAGTCTTAGTGGCCTGCAAAATACTGGTCCAATCATGGTTGCGGGTACGCGAAGTTATACCTTGACCTGTAGCGGCGCAGGCGGCACCGTGACAAGAACGGTACCACTCAATATCACTGGAAGTGTGGCCTTACCGTCTGCAACTATCAGTGGCAACGGTTGTACGATACCTGCCGGTGGAGCGACGTGCAGTGGCTCAGCAACTTGGGATATTGATAGTACTGCAGCACAACCAAACGTGTATAGTGCAGCGCGCAACGTTGTTATTTCAAATAGTATTACCGGATCGGGCGTGGCTGTTCAGCTAAACCGCGGCGCAAACCCACTGCAGGCACGCAGTGGCACGAACGTGCTAGCTCAAGCCTCATTGACGGCGGCCTGCGCCTCAGGCACTGTTTGGAGTGGTAGTAGCTGCGTCCCCAGCGGATCTGGTACCGGAAACCCGCCGTCAATCACTGCGAACAATACGTCGGGAACTATCATTGTGAGGTCAGGAAGTTCGGTGGTAATTACGTGGAATACTAACCTCAATACGAGCTGCACGCTCTCGTCAAACATTCCAGTACCAATTGCACAGGGCACGTACACTGTTACTGCGCAGAACACCTCAACTTATACCATCGATTGTGGGGTAGCGGGTAGTGACAGTGTCACTGTAAAGACTGCACCAGCAACCTACGAATCTTAAAGGTAGCTGTTGAATGTGCGCGCACAAAAAGGCACCCGAGGGTGCTTTTGTGCGTTGCGCTACCACTGTACCGGTGTGGTGCCGTGTGCAGTTAGATATTGATTACACTGGCTAAAGTGTCGACTGCCAAAAAAACCATTATGCGCCGAGAGTGGGGAAGGGTGGGCGGCTTTTAAAACGAGGTGTCTGGTGGCGTCAATGTGCTTGCCTTTTTCCTGTGCGTAGCGGCCCCAGAGCATGAAGACCATGTGCTCTTTTTCGTCAGAGAGCCGTTGCATAACGGCATCAGTGAATTGCTCCCAGCCGAGACCTTGGTGCGAGCCGGCGTGGCCGGCGCGGACGGTGAGAGTGGCATTTAAAAGGAGAACACCTTGGTCAGCCCAACGCTCCAAATTACCGCTCTGTGGAATCTCGATGCCAAGGTCGGTTTTTATCTCTTTGTACATGTTGAGCAAGGACGGCGGCGTGCGCACTCCTTCAGGCACAGAAAAGGAGAGTCCGTGCGCTTGGCCGGGGCCGTGGTAGGGGTCTTGGCCGAGAATGACAACCCGTACGCGGTCAAACGGCGTGTGGGTAAAAGCATTAAAAACGAGTGAAGGTGGGGGATAGATGGCTTCTCTGAGGTATGCTCGCCGCACCGTGGTGGCCAACTCAGTAAAGTACGGTTGCTCAAATTCCGCCGCTAAAGCTTTTTTCCACGATTCTTCGATCTGCACAGTCATTCCGTAAGTATAGCGACTATTTTGCTATAGTTAAACAATATGGAATCAAAAGGGACTGAAACATCGGCCGGAACAACGGGGCAAAAGGCTTCGCCTTTTGCCCCGTTGTTCGTAGTCACCCCGCTCTCCAAGTACCTAGCCCTGACACTCTTTATCTTACTCCCGTTTGTCGGCGGGGCGGTGGGGTATTGGTATGGGTTTACTAAGGCAACTGAGGCGACCCTTTCTCTAGAGCACCATCCTATTGTAGTCTCACCCGATGATGCGATTACAAAATCCCCATCTATCAATCCAGCTGAGCAGCGCTATATTGTATCTGAAGAAATTAACTTAGACATAAGCCCCTTTTCAGATAGCAGACTTAAATTTGAAGTATATGCTTACAGAAGTAAAGATGCACCGTTTTTTACCGACCATGTCCTCTTTAAGCCAGCGACCGGGGAAATAGTACTTCAGAATTATAACTATGAAGGGGATGAGTCGCGTTTGCTTCAGCTCTACCCGTACGATGGCGAAACCGACATCGAACGCTACATTGAAGATAAAGTATTAGAGGAATTTGCACGTGGAAGTAATACTTCCTTTGAAACAGTGCTGGCGGCGTATGATAAAGATATAAAAGCTCTCGTACAAGAGGTTGAACCACAGAAAGACACATCTACGGTGAACTTTCGAAATTTTTGTACATTGACGGAATTTAGTGTTAATGGAGTTAAGATCTATGGTCTAAAGTACGATGATTTGTATGACACGCCCGGAAACTGGCGCGGCTTTATATGTGGATACGGGGCATATACTTTCTTTGATACCTTCGTGGTGGCTAACTTTGCCCAGCCAATTGATGCGACGGAGCCAAAAGTCCTTCGACATAGAGACATTCAGCTCGTAAAATAATAGATCAAAATATGATCATCCTGGATATCGAAGCTTCGGGTACCGAATCGCACATCCATTCTATTGTCTCGCTTGGAGCGATTGATTTTGTGAATCCAGAGCGGCGACTCTACCTTGAATGTCAGATTTGGCCTGGGGCACACATCATGGACGAGGCACTTGCAGTGAACGGCTTTACGGAAGCACAGGTTACCGATCCAGCCAAAATGAGCGAAGCAGAGCTGGTGCGGCAATTTCTAGAGTGGAGCCAAGAGTGTGGCGACCGCACGCTCGTCGGACAGAATGTGTCCTTTGACCGCGATTTTGTGCGGCAGGCCTGCGGCCGTGCGCACCTCCCGTACGATCTCCCGTACCGGACACTCGACACCCACACCCTGGCGTATATGCACATGGTGAAGCGCGGGCTACCGCCACCCATTGATACGCAGCACCGTCGCTCTGCCCTCGACCTCGACGCTATCCTCAACTACTGCGGTATCCCAAGCGAGCCCGAACCGCACAATGCGCAGACCGGCGCGCTCTGCCATGGTGAAGTGGCTTCTCGTCTTTTATTTGATACAAAATTATTCCCCGAATTTTTTGCGTATGAAATTCCCTGGTAGTAGGAGCTTTGCCTTGGCGCGCTTAGCTGACCTCGTCTCACTTTTCCATGCGAGCGTGGTGATCATCGCCGCATTTGGCTGGTGGCTTATGCCGCATAATGTGATCCATTTTATCGTCCTTCTGGCGACACTCATGTCGTGGCTGGTTACTGGATCGTGCATGCTGGCACGGGTTGAGTACAATTTGCGAAAACAGTACCTTGCCACTATCGAACCGTATGAAGCTGGATACCTACACTATCACCTTCGCCAAGTAACAGGCCATGCACCACCCCTTCCTTTTATTCGTCGGTGGGGGTATATCTACCTCACCTGTGCACTGTTCCTATGGATAGCTGACTTTTTAGGTATTATTAGCATGCTAGCATAGAGTGGTATGGCACTTTCGAAAACTAAGGAGAAGAAAAAGAAAATTGAGAATTGTCGCGTCGTCACCGACCTGCTCGATACGAATGGCGATGCGATAGAGAGCTGGCGCGTCTTCCGTATCATGTCGGAGTTTGTTACCGGCTTTGAATTGCTCCGGAACTACGGCCTCGCTGCGACGATTTTCGGCAGCGCGCGCACCCGGCCCGGAGAGAAGCTATACAAAGAGGCTGAGGAATTAGCAGCGAAGCTTGCGAAAAATGGTTTCGCCATTATTACCGGCGGCGGTGGCGGCATCATGGAGGCAGCCAACGTCGGCGCATTTAAAGTTGGCGGACAATCAGTGGGGCTCAACATTGAGCTACCAACTGAGCACAAACTCAACCCGTACACCACAGAATCG
>JACCDY010343941.1_pt1 | contig 31630 bp, 55 predicted proteins | sample 7446391 | NCBI WGS metagenome assembly JACCDY01 (sample SAMN15323451, study PRJNA562643) | freshwater metagenome | isolation source: river surface water | place: USA:Blue River Watershed | collected 2017-08-18 | reverse complement strand
TCGCATTCGTCATTATGCGAAAGCATGAAGTCATCAACTAAGCTCATGCAATGGCGCTGGTGTCAAAGTAAAAGCCCCGCACCGTTTCCAGTGCGAGGCTTAGTCATGACAGAACTACCAAAAAAGTCATTTGCGCTTTGCCTTTTTCTTAGGCGGCGCTGCGGATTCTTGCACAGGATTCTTGCGAGGACAAGCGACAAATTCAACGGCTGAAGGCATCCGGTAGATGCGTGCTTTTTCGTTCGTTTCGTCGGCTGCGTCCTGAGCGGTTTTGACTGCGGCGGAGTAACCCGCCACAGTCGTGACACCAATGCTAGAAACCACCAGAAACATTAGGGAGTGAGAGTGAGGATCTTCAGAGCGGATCCGTCTGCTTTAGCAGCGCCGAACATCACGTCGTAAGATGCCCACAGGCTGCGGCTCTGACGGCTTACCCACATGTTCATTTGCACCGACAAGCCAAGGTCAGGAATGACCACGGTGTCTTGCGATACCATGTCGGAAGCAACTGCGGAAGCCACAGGAACACCGGAAGCAACGGCGATAGCTTGCGGAGAGCAAGCGAAGCCACGGATGTTAGCACCAGCGCCAGTCCAGCGGTTGTTGTAGCTGAAGAAGTCAAAGCCATACATGCCCACGTTCTTGCCGCCGGAAGCCAATTGGAAGGCTTCAAGGTTGGAGGGGAGGAATTGAGCGTAGATCGAACCATCCAAGATCACGTTGCGAACGTCGCCATCTTTCAGAGCGGCCCACAGAGCTTTGAGGTCAGCCACGCCAACATCAGCAGCGGTGTCTTTATCCACGACGGCTGCACCGAAGTTGGTAGTCGTCACTGGAGTAAGAGCGATGTCGATGATTTTGTTTGCCAACTGATGCAGGTTGATCTTGGCGATGTTTTCCAAGCGGAAGCCTTGGTTCAGCTCTTCGTTGCTGAGAGCGAACGAGTTGCTGTATTGGTTCACCGTCACTGCGACATTGTCGAGCGTGCTGTTGCCGCTTTCGAAGTCGGTAGCGTTGGTTTGAGTGGTGGAACCGGCGGTAGCGATCGGAACTTGGATCGTGGCGCGAGGTTTGACGGCTTCAGCGGTGAAGTCTTTCGAGAAAGAGTTCAAGGGAGCCAAGCGAGATTGAAGAACGGTGATCGCGGTATCGCGAAGCACGTCCGTCACCAATGCGGAGTCGAATGTGTTAGCCATTGTTTTTTAGTTAGTGAGAATTGAGTTTGTCCCAGTTCTTGAGACGCGCTTCCAATCGAGCTTTCGGGTCGGCGATTGCTTCGATTTTGGCGCGAAGTTGTTCAGCGTTGAGTTCTTCTGGTTGTTCATCGGAAGCAACGTCGAGAGGAGCGATGCCAGCTTGCGCAACGATCTCGGCAGCGCGAGCTTCGGCGGAGGTGCTAGCCTCCACGATGCTGGCTTCCAGTTCGGCGACTCTGCTTTGAGCCTCAGCAAGTGAAGCGGTCAGCGTTTCACGCTCGGCAGTGATCTCGTCGAGTTGCGCTTTGATGGTAGCGAGTTCACCGATAGCGTTTTCCAAGTCGCCAGTGCGCTCGGTAAGTGCTGCGGTCATCTCGGTGATCTCGGCTTGCGCGGATTCGAGACTTGCTTCCAGCCCTTGCACTTTTTCAGTGAGAGCCGCATCGGGACGGAATTTGTCGAGAATGCTCATTGCATTTGTTTTCGTGTCAAAAATTTCGTCTGCAAATCCTAGCTCGATCGCCTGATTTGCCGTCATCCAAGTCTCTTTTTTCATGAGCTTGCGGATGTCATCCTTGTCTCGCTTGGTTTTCTCAGCATAGATACCAGCGATTTCGTCGCTGATGTTTTCCAACAACTCAGCGTATCGCAAAAGTGTTTCGCTATCGCCTTGAGCGCCGCCTGATGCCTCGTGAATCATGATCTTGCCGTTGCTGGCGATTTCCACTTTATCGGCCGCCATCGCGATGACGCTGCCCATCGATGCTGCGAGCGTGTTGATTCGTGCAGTGACATAAACGCCGCGTTCGCGAAGTTTCTTCATCTCGTTGAAGATTCGGTAACCTTCAAAGACGCTGCCGCCGCCGGAGTGGATTTCCACTTCCAGAGTATCAACGGCGTTGTCAGCGCAAGCCACGATTTCACCGAACGCGTAGGAGTTCTCCACTGCCTTCATGCCGTAGACTTTGGCAATGTCATCAATCAGCTTGTCCACGCTGTATTTGTCCACGTGGTCATTCAGCTTCACTTTCGCTGCCTTGTTTTCGATTTCGATCATAGAGTTTTCGAGTTGTTTTGATTGTTGATTTGCCCATGTCTGACCAGCATCGCCGCCCCAGAGCGCCCACGCGATTCGTCCCGCGCTTGGATAGCCTTCCTCGCCTTGTCGGAATCCCTCGGCTTGCTTGTCGACTTCGTGCCGTGCGAAGTAGGAAACCATGCGGCGAATCGTCTCTGGCGAGAGATTGGAACGATTGCTTATGTCGCGAGCGCGGGCCACACCGACTGCGGTGCCGCCGCGCTTGTATTCGGCCCGCCATGCTAGTCCGCGCCGCGCTTCCTCTGCCATCTCTGCGGTAGGTTTCATACTGTGACGGTTTGTGGTGTTTCGTTTGGCGTAAGCATTGCCATCTCGCGATCTTCGATGAAGATGCCAAGTCCTGATTCGTTGATCGCTTTCTGTTTGAGCTTTTGCTGCGTGAGGTATGCAAGACGCTCATCGAGGTGTTCATCCGGCGATTTGCCAAGGTAGCCAAGAATGTCTTGCGGATTCAGGAATCCACCTTTCCACATTTCGATTAGCTCTTTCGATACGCGGCCATCGTCGATCGTGAGCTTCTTCGGATAGGTGAATTTCCATTTCCACCAGTCCTTTGCAGCTTGCAAGCGTCCAAGGTTGATGAGTTTTGCCACCGCGTAGTTGATGATCCGATTTGCCGCGTATTCGAGCAAGTCTTGACGGTCTTCCACGGCTCGTTGTGCGCGTCCAAGGTCTGCGCGTTCTGCGGTGCCTTGACCGGTCGCGTGCCAAACCATCGAATATGGCCAGTTGACTCCAGCGAGCGCCTTGCGGTAAATCCGATTCTGGAAACTCTCCCACATGTCCCCAGGTCGATCGTTCTTTACGACTTCCAGCTTGCCGCCAGACTTCGCGGAGAAGTAGCGAACCGTGCCGCCTTGGTAAGTCTCGGAGATGATGCCGCTTTCGTTCGTGCAACTTGTACCACCGATGATGTTCGCGTTATCATCGATGTCTGGCAATCCGGTTTCGTTATGCTCGGTCATCACGATTGACGACAGCATTAGCTGCGCATATCGCTCCCATTCGTGCGATTGCAGAGCATCGCGAAGGTCGTTGATCGCGTGAGTGAATGCCGGTAATCCTCGTCCTTGCTCCTGCCAAGACGGATCGAAGATATGCACCATGTTCTCGGCGCTGATGTATTGTATTAGGTAGCCTTGTTCGTCGTTGAAGCAGTATGCCGCTGGTGCGCCATTGGCGTAAATGATACCATCGGTGAGAGTCCTTCCGCGATACTGGCCAGTTGTCAACTTGCCATCCTGCATGTCCTTTGGCGTGGCAATTCGATGCGATGGGATTTGCTGGATTTTTGGATAGTCGTTCTCGGTCTTTGTCAGCAAGATGAATGCCTCGCCATCACGGTCGACCGCGCACGACATGGCGTAGAGATTCGTTTGGAACGTATTCTGCCCACCGCGCACGTCGCAGATGCGATACCATTCATCGTTGAGCAACTCTTCCGACTGCATCGCAAACTCGCGATCTTTGGACTTGCTCTGAGCCTGCCATGAGCGCCCTACGGCATACATGGCTTTTTGTTGGATGGCGCCAAGCAAAACACCTTCGTTCAGATAAAGCCGACGCGAGAACGATACCAATGCCTTACGGTCATAGCTCGGCACCAGTTCGCCGATGTCCTTCATCTGCACGGGTTGATAAGGTCGTGCTGGCGAGTATCTCACCGCGCTTTGCGCTGCCTTCCATGGCTGTCCGTATTGGTCAACGATCATAAATTCTTAGGATGGTGTCAGCATGTCTCCCACCGTGCGGGAGTTCGGGCGGATTCCGCGCTTGATCCAAGCGATTGCCTGATTTAGAACGACAAGCCGCGTCGTTTCAGGAAGCGACACAAGAACCGTGTAGCTGATGCCGTTCTTTTGAGAGTTGGTCAGGGTGTTGCCTCCGCCTTTTGACAGCATACCAGTCAGCGCAGCGGATCGCGCGGCAACAAGCGATGACAGGATGGTCGGGTCATCTTGCGCGGCATCATACCATGCCTGAATCAGTTGCTTTGGCGAAACATCCATGCATGGCGCACGGTGTCAAAACTTACTCGCTCTCATCATCCTCTTGCCGTGTGCCGATCAGCCCAAACATCGATGCAAGAACAATTTGCATGGCTTCGCAGTCGGTAGCGTGGTTGTCGTTGTGGCGCTTTTTCCAGACTGCGGTTTTCCCCTCGCCTCGGCGAACCTCGGCATCGATCTGCCGCAAGTATTCGCGCCCCACGTCGTCTGGAATTTCCCACGCCACACCTTTCTGGTTTCGCAGTTGAAACAAAATATCTTTGTGCCGCAAGTTCGACCAGTAGCAGACCATGGTTTTCTTGCCGTTCGCGCTAGTGACGTTTTGGTATCGGCTGAATGCCTTGTAAATCGGTTTCCCTTGCTTTGTTGGATGCGGGTAACTGTCGCGGCCGTCGCCCCGAAGCGCGAGCCATCCGTATTGATTACATCTTGAATAGACCTCGCTCGTCTGATAACCGCAGTCAATTTGCGTTTTGCGGTTTTCGACTTTGTAAGTCTCCTGAATCACTTTGACGCGCTCCCATGTGTCCACCTTGCCGAACCAGAGCAAGCGCGAGGATCCGTCGGCTCGCCATGCGCGAATCACGACCCAGAAATGGTCTGCCTGGCGGTCGATTGTCATGAACCGGTGCGCTTCGTTATCGATCAGTTGCCCTTGGTCGTGATCTGCCATGAGATAACCGAAATCCGAAAGCGTGACGCGGTTGTCCTCTTGCTCATCGCTCCAGAACTCTGCCAAACGTTTCTGGATGAACTGTCGGAGCAAGTCGAGATTGCCGCGACTGACCTCATCCATGGCTTCGCAGCGTTCGATCACAAGCCGCCAGAGCGGAAGGCGCCAGTTTGCCAGCGCGGAGTAATGGTATCCCTTAGAGTCGGGCATTCCGTCGGTCTGCTGAATGTATTTGCCAGCAGTGGCAAGTTCGCGCCGGATCTGTGGCTTGTCCTCGATGTGGTAATCGCAATCGGAGTTTGAGCACTTGATTCGTGCCGTCTGTGCCATCGTTACGCGATCCGCGATTGTGTCATCGTAGACCACGTTCTCCCATCGCCAGCCCTGCCATGTCTGGCACGATGGGCAGCAATACGAAAACTCATATTGCGAAGTCGCCGCCCATTTCTTATGCCAGTCATCGCCGACGTAGCCGCCTTGGCTTAGAAGGTAGAATTGCCGATTCCAGCGATCATGCAAGCGTCCCTGAGCCTCTCGGATCATGCCCTTGTCCCATGTCCAGACCTCGTCGCAGAGAACGCGGCGCATGGATTTCGCTTGCAAGCCTGAGATGTTCGCCCCTGTCAAGAACATGCTCATATGTGGGAAGATGATCGCGTCCTTCCGTAGCTTGTGGCGATGTTTGCCAGTTGGAAGCAGTCCTGCCGTCTCTTTTGTGTTCCGCAGCGTGTGCTGCATCCGCGTCTCTGCCCAGTCCTTGATGTCGGCATCGGTCTGCCCCACGATCATTGTTCCTCCCGGATCTTCGGAGATGACGAATGAAAGCGCCGCCTCGATCATGGTGGTTTTGCCAGTGCCGACCGGAGCAAGTAAGCAAACTTCCTTCGCGTCAATATCGGCGAATGCGTCAAGCGGTTCTCGGAGCCATGGCGCTGAGTCTGCTTGGTAGGTTGGCGATAGTCCCTCATAGAGCGCCACCCTGCCAGTTGCCCACTCGCTTGGCGGCATCTTTACCGGTGGACGGCACGCAGAGCGGAAGGCTGAAAACAAAATCTCAGATTTATTCATCTGAGAAATGCGCGGTGTCAATTATCAGCGTATCACAACTATGTTTTTGCTGTTTTCAAAAGTTCCTTGCCTTTATCAGTTAGCCATGAAGTCCTCAATGATACGCCGCATTCAAGATAGCCGCGTTTTGAAGCGCGTTCCAATGCTCGATAGCAAACTTTGAAGCATTCGCCGGTTTCTTTTTGCAGCATTTCATAAGACCAAGGACCATCTTTGTTTTTGCACCAATAATCTTGCGCGCGAACAACTTGCAAATCTGTTATGTGTCTTGTTGCCATAATTCCGCTTCTCGCTCACTGAGTTCATTCAGCAAAGTCTCCGCTGCCTCTCCGATGATCTTTGCCATCCGGCTCGGTGACTGTCCCTCCAACGCCGGCGGGAGGTCGGCTTGCATCCGCATGATACCGGCTCGGATGATTGCGCCTAGCTTCGTGAACGCTTCTTTGACGTCAATCATCGAGATGTATGATGCGTTGAGAACCTCCAGCTTTTGCGCAGAAAGCAAGCCATCGATCTGAGTCTTGAGTCGCTGCGCCTCGTTGCGGTCGATCGTGTGCAGTAACTGGCTTTTGAGCGTTTCGATGTCGACGTTTTCTTGCGCTTGCCCAACTCCCAGCCATTCGAGGTTTAGCGTTCGCGTCCGATTGCCAACTTTTCGCACATGCTCCCGCAAAGCGTCGTCGTCGTAGATGTCAACGCCGTTTCGCTGGTAGATCCGCAATGCTGAAATGCTGATGCCAGTTTTCTGCGCGACTGCGTCCATTCTGGCAGCGTCGTTTACAAATGGTCGGAGCTTTTTGGCTTTAGGCACAGGCTTGTTGTAACTTTATTGCAATAAACGGCTCATTTTGACAAAGTGCGATGAGTCCGCCACCGCGTGGAAAATTGCAAAAATAGGGTTCCCAAAGGGGGGGTTTTTGCCAAAAATGTCAAAAAACTGCGCATTTTTTGCTATTTTCGCATTTTTTGCTGTTTTTTCTGGGATTTTTGGCATTTTTCGTGATACAATTGCATAAAATTTGCATTATTGAGCAAAAATTATTTAATCTTCCTGTTATTTTTGAGTAATCTTCTGGTAAATCTCCACAATCGGTTTGAGTTGCTCTGCCACCGCGATCCGCTGCGTCTCGTCCCAGTTGTCCGGTGGGGTCTGCTTGATCATCTCGGAGAAATGTCCTGTAAGTTTGCCAGTCCATGCGATCCACTGAGGTGTTACGTTCTTCATCGGTTTGTCCTCGGCATGGGTCGGTTCGTCTGCCATGCCTAGGAGTGCGAAGAAGTCATGGCACGTCACTTGATTGTTGCGCTTGCGGAATCTTGCCTCGATGCTGAGATACGCCGCGATCTGATCTTGTGTGATACCAGGGCAATTGTCGCGAAGCCATGCGATGCGCTCTCCCTTGCTGATCTCGCGAATGTGGCCGCCAGCTTCAGCAGCAGTCATCACCGCTTCCTTAAACTTGTCGAGTGCGGCTTGCTTTGATTCTTGATGAGCTTGGTGAAGCTCGTTGATGCGGTGTGCGCGTGCTGTGCTTAGGTCAGTGTTCATTTCATGTAGGTTGATGGTGGTATCTGCGCCGCTTTGCAGAACTCAGTTGCGGCATTGGAGATTGTAGCGCGGCTGACTCGCATCGACGCGGCAACTTCGCTCATCGACTTGCCAGCGCAATATGGATGCCCAAGAGCGAACATCACGCCCCAGGCTTTCACTGGCGATTCAGCTGTCCATGCGACTGCCAAGTGCATGACGCGCATCATGGCGAGTGCGCATTCACGGTAGACATGCGAAGGAGAATCTGCGATGTCGGACGCTTGGCTAGCTTGCCATGCTTCGAACGCTTGCTTGTCGCCGATATTCATATGCGTTGCTTTATTCTGTTTTTCGGAAGTTGGCAAGAAAAAAGTTCATCTGCTCGCTAAGAAATTTTAACGAGCAGATTTTGAAAGCGTCAAGCGCGAATTGCGTCATGCTGTCATTCTCATGCGATCCATCGCCTCGATGATGCTCGCTGCCTCGGTCAGTCCTCGGTATTTGTTGCGGAAAGCATCAATGTCTCGCTGGCATTGCTCCAGCATTTGCGACTTGTAGCACGGAATTTCAATTGCTGTTTCAAGTGGAACATAGATGCCTTTTGCTGTTGGCTCATCCTCGGATTCTGAGTCATCGCTGACTTCCTCTTTCACGTTCACAAAAGCGCGAACGCGAACGGTTTCCTCATTGCCGCCTGTGATCGTCACCTTGATGCGGCGGATCATCGTTGCCGCTTGAAGAAGTCGATACTTGTGGGCTGCTTCGCCATCGTTCCAGTCAAAGAACCTATGCAGTGGCGAGCTTGGCTCAGTTGCAGCGTCTAAGACTAGCTCTGGCGTGATGTGTCCGTGCGTTTGTGCGAGCGCGACGATTTCTTGCGTTGCGATTGCCTTATCTGGTGGTGTCGTTATGTTTGTCATACGTTTGTTTTAGTTGGAAAATGTGGGAGCCATTTTTACCCCGCTCTCTCCCTCGCGGTTTGTGATATGCCTTGCCGCTCCCAGCCAAGCCAAGCCGGGCCGTGCCATGCCTGCGATGCTCTGCCGCTCCCGGCCTTGCCGCGCCTTGCCTGGCCTTGCCTGCGATGCCCTGCCTCGCCGAGCCATGCCAGACCTAGCCCCGCCTGCGATGCCGCGCCCAGCCAAGCCCCGCAAAGCCCAGCCATGCCTTGCCCGCGTTGCGCGAACTCGCCTTGCCTGACCCGGCCACGCCTAGCCTTGCCTGCGTTAGCGTCTAGCGTTATTGGTAGCGTTTGCCGTGATTTAACCGTCACGGCGCGGGAAAACGTTAGTCAAGTCGGAATGTTCCCCATCCCATGCCTGCGCTGGCCTTGCTGTCTGGCCGCCCCTCACCGATGCCGACTTGCGTTCCTACTCGCAACATCAAGTTGGCCGCATCTGTTGCGCTGAATTGGTCAGCGTCGTATTGCACGTTGACCGTCGCGCTCCACGGCCAGTATTTTGCGCGAACGCGCAGGTCGCAGACTCCGGTAGCATTGCGAGCGTGCATGATATGCGGCTCAGGCTCGCCGTCGATCTTGATGAGCGGCACACCGTCCACCTTGTCAAATCCGTCCGGCAGGATGAATACTGACAGTTTGGCAAGCGTCATTTTGAATCCGACAAGTCGACAAGCGGAAATCATAGCGTTGCGGAATGCCGATGCTGGAATGCCGTTCCATCCTTCGTCGGAAACGTGCAGCGCCTGGCGAAAGTCTTCTTCAAAGTCCCTCGCTGATTTTGCCTTCTTCTTGTTGGCTTGGCTTCCAGCCTCCATTTTCTCCCGCATGGCGTTCATAGCCTTTCCTGAGAATCGGAGTTGGACGTAAGGCGCGGTGCCGACGATGCGGAATTGCGCTGTTGCGATTCGTGGCGCAGTGATGGCCACGGTTTCTGTTTGCGGTTTGCTTTCTTTTTTATTCATTTTGTAGTTGGAAATTTGATTTGTTAACCCTGCCGCCGCTCACCAAATCATTTGAGGGCGACAGGGTCTTGCTATGCTCCCAATCAGCACTCGCTGGGGGAAATTATCGTGGCCTTGCGGATCTCACATGGCAGCGCGAAGGTTGGCATGATGGCGTGGTATCCGGTATCGTCGGAAAGTGCCGCGCTCCAGTCGCACATGCTCTCGGTGGCGATCTCCACGTCATAGCGCTCGCATAGGTCTGCCAGTTCCGCGACAAAGCGCGTGATTCGTTCTTGCTTAGTCATTGTAGCCTCCTTTCAGGGCGACTAAAGCGGTTCTTACATCGCAGAGCAACCACCAGCCAGTTTCGTCTAATTCTTCATCGCACTTTTCGTGTCCGTGTTTTTCAAGGTGTTTTTCGCATAACTTCAAAGCCTCCGCTAGCGTCTCGCGTTGCTCCCGCGCCTCGGCAAGCTCGCGCTCTAGTTTCTCGCGCTCCGTCGTTTCTTCAGCGAGTGCTTTCGCCAAGTCGCCAATCATCTCAGGTAGGTTCTCTACCGTGTGCGTTGGGACATAGCCGACTGGCATGATTGATAAGCATTTAATCAACAGCTCCCGCCATTGAAGTAACAGCTCACTCGCTCCAGCAAGGTCGCGTTCGAGATCAATAGCAACTTCCACATTCACAACTTCGCAATCAGGGTGGAAATTGCTCGCATAATCAACAGCTTCATCCGTCCTCGGCGTATCACTCATGACTCCCTCCTTTCAGTGCCGCGCTAGCGATCAGATACGGATTGTAGCCCATGCGGTGCATGGCTTCCTCGTTTTGCATGATCTCGCGGAGTGCGGCTGCGTAGGTGTCGCGTTGCTTGATCGCTTCCTCGCCCGCATCCAACGATTGTTTGAGCAGAGCCATATTCGCCTCGCATTGCTTTGCCCATTGGTCGAGTTCATAGCGAGTCTCCGAAAGCTCGCTTTGCAGGTTCAGGATTCGCTTCTGCGGTTCAGCATAGCCCGTGCCGAGGCAGTCAGGACAGTCACGATGCTGCTTATCGCCCTCGATGACACCTGAGCCATCGCAGGATTCGCAGAGTGCCAGTGCGTAGCGTTGGATCATAGCTGACCTCCTTTCAAGATAGCCTTGCGATGCTCAGCGCCGCCAAGGTCGCGGGCATCAATGTCGATCGCTGGCAAATCCCAGCCTTCCGATTCGGTGTCCTGAGCCATGCGGAAGTAATCCGCGATTGCCCAGCTGATTGCGATTGCTGAGAGCGCAAGAGCGGTCAGCACGATGATGTCTAGTAGTGTTAGTAGGGTCATAGCTTTGGTAGTTGCGTCGCTCGCGGCGACACACGAAAGATGCATGAAAACTTGCAAATTGACAAGTATTTTTTTACAGAAAAGCGAAAAAAGTTTTCTAGCCTTTATTTATCAAGGGTTTTTTCTTCTGGCTCAATGTGCCATTCGCACCAAAAAGCGATGATCAGCGGCGGCTCGATGAAGGAATGCACGCCGTTTCTCGGTGCTGTGCGTCTCAGGCAGTTCTCGCATCCTTCGCGCCAATACCAGATGCCGGTCTCCTCGGAGCCTGATCCGTTGCAGCGTGCCACGTCGTTTGGTAGTGTGTTCATGGCTTCTCAAGTTCCTCAATCGCTCTTTTCAGGTAAACCGCTTTATCCAGCGTCTCCTCATACGCGTGTTGCAGCCACTCCCGCAGCAATAGCGGATTGGCTTCCACGGTGGTTTTGTATTTCGCCAAGCCGATCTGCTGGCGCCTTGCTATGTCCGCGCAGACTCGCGCTTCGGTTCCGGTGGGTGTCATAAGGTTAGTGCATTAGAAAACGTTGAAATTCGCCTTGCATCGTGACCGGTATCAACTCGCCTCGCTTGCTGTTCCGTGCCTTCCAAATGTGCAGATTCGATCCATTGTCATCAGTCATAATGAAAAAGACGCAATCCGCATCGTGTTCGATTGCGCGGCTCTCGCGGCTCTGTCCTGCTTCGTTCAACTGCGTGGCAGTTAGCACCGGACATTTCAATCGCTTGGCAAGTTGCTTGCAAGCGCGGCTGATTCCAGCGACTTCCTGTTCTCGGCTCTGTCCTCTCATGCGTGGCGTGCTGATGAGTTGCAGGTAGTCTATCACGACAAGGTCAAGACCAGTCGTTTCTTGGATCCTCTCGCAATGTCCGGAGATTGCATCGATAGTCAAATCGGCATTGTCGCAAATCATCAAACCTGTTTCGCTGATTTGTTTCGCTGCTGTCTTGATCTTTTCAATGTTCATCCGCGAGACGTGCCGTGGTTGGGTGATCTCTCCAATCGGAATTGAGTTGCCGCATGAAATCATCCGTCCGACTACTTCATCAGCGCTCATCTCCAGAGTGAAGATCGCCACCTTCTTGCCGTCGCTGAGAGCATTCTGCGCGATTTGAAGCATCATCACAGATTTGCCCATGCTGGTCTTGGCGCCAATCACCCAGAACTCGCCTTTGCGAAGACCTCCAGTCTTTTCGTCGAGCTTATCGAATCCAGTTGAAAGACCTGGCAACTTGCCGTTGTCGTAGTTCTCTTTGAATTTTGCCAGAAATGCCCCTGTCGCGTCTTTTGCATTCTGAATAGCAGTAGAACCCACCAGAGCCATCAATGCGGCATCTGCGGCTTGTTTGAGCGCAACGACGGCGCTTTCTCCGGTCAAGTTCTGACTGGCGACAGATTGTCCCGCTTCGATCGCCAATCTGCGGGCATATCGGTCGCGCAAAATGTCGGTGTAAATCTGCCATGAGTTGTCGCTGTGTTCGCTTAGTAGAATCTCACCCACATCAGAAACGTTGAGAATTGCCTCCTTACGGTCACGAATTACCTCGTTGATGCTGGTAATATCAACGGCACGTCCGGCTTTGCGCTGCTCTTGAATCAATTCAAACAAGCGTTGGTGTTTCGCGTTGTAGAAAAATCCGGATTGGATGTTGTCGCTGCTCGCTCGGATCAGAAAGCGCTCTGGATCGTGCAGAATGCAGCAGAGTAGTGATCGCTCCGCATCGGGAGCGTTTGGCAATGTTTTGTCTTCAGTCATAAATGCTTCTTGGTTTAGTTGGTTGTGCGGTTGGTCTTGGTTGGTTAGTTGCTTTGTCTTTTTTCGGGTAGATGGTTGCCCATCGTTTTTCCATGGCTTCTTCCAGTGCGTGAATGATTTCCTTTTCAGTAAAGCCATTCATGCGTTTGATTTGTATTTTGATTGCCGTTTCTGACAATGGCTTTTTTCTTTTCTTGCGTTCATCTTCCCACATTTGCCATGTCTCTTTGAACTCTGGCGAATCAAAAGGAAAAGCCATTGGAATCAATGGCAATGCCTCCTTTATGGGAGATTCCTTAAGGGGAGTATCCTTTGTGTTCCGTTTTCGGCACACCTCCTGTTCCGTTTTCGGCACTGGTTGTAGCGCCTTGATGCGGTTCGTTTTGCCCTTCTCGCGAGTCACTGAGAGTAGGCTTTTTGCCTCAAGTGAAACGATCGTTTGAAATAGTTTCTTGCGATCGAATCCGCAGGTCTGGCAGATTGATTCGACTGATGCATAAAGTTCACCGCGACGCAGAACATGGCAATAGAGCCGGAACTGGTAAACGTCCAGTTGCAGATCGTCGAGCCAAGATGGTATGAATGCGGTTCTCATGGGTTGTAGTATGCCAGTGGGTGTTTGCTGCGGTCTGGGTTGAAATAGATCACATGTTGCCTAGCTCCGTTGTCGCGTTTGCCCATCGGCATTCTGACAAAGGATGAGCGGTTGCGCATAATTGCCGGATCAGCACCCATCTTAACTGCCAGCCTCCAAAATGCTTCTTCTTCATCCTTCGGCACGTCGAACCACGCGTGCAAAGATTTCCCCCCAGATCGTAGAACCATCACAAGGTGGTAGAACTTGGCAAGATGCCAGATGATCGTCGGGTGATCTTCGCTCTTTGGCTCGTCGAAGTCGCAGACGCAAAAGCGCCTCTCGCCGCAGTTGTCAAGGCAATGCTCGCTTTCTTTGCCGTCCTGCGTCAAGCCTTTGCGCTTGGTCATGTAACATGGAACGATGAACTGGCAATTTTCCAAATCCTTAAACTCCGACAATTTGCCAGTCTTGAATTTGAAAGCAGACTTGCCGACGCAAACCAGAGCATCCGGATCGGGGAAAAGCTCGCGCAGGATGATTTCTTGCGTCAGTCCGTCATCAGGGATCCACGGCGAAGCATACCAGAGAAAATCATCATCGATCCTCTGCAAAGTTGGCTTAGCCTTGCTGGTCATTGTCTTAACTGGCTGCCAAGTTTGCTTAGCAGCCTTTGGAGCCAATGGTGTAAGTTCTGTTTCATATGCTTTAGAGATAGCGCGTCGAACCTCATTGGCTTTCATCGGGCGATGAGATTGCCCATTGTAGGTGTAAATCAACATCTCCGCTTGGCTAGTTGTCAGTCCGGCATTCCGGCATTTGCGAGCGGCTGAAATGATCCACAAGTTCAAGCCTGACAGTGGTGGTGGGTCGAGTCTCATAGTTCGTTGACGGTGATGTAATGTGATTTGTTGTGGCATGTCCCGCACAGACCGATGAGCTGATGTAGTAACTCATCCCCGCAGTGCGAGTATGTCGTGTGATGGACATGCTCGATCGGTTCCTCTCGGCACCCTTGGCACAGTCCGTTCTCCCTTTGAAAAACTGCATCACGCTTTGCCTTCCATTTCGGACTGGCAAGATAGGCGTGATACTCCTTATTTGTCATGCGATAAACGCTTTGCTTGTAACTCATATTTAAACAGGCTCGCCGCTGGGATTGCAGGAGATACCCGAACATAATTCGGCAAGCAATCGCACAGCGGCGCATTATTCTGTTTGTTTTTCAACTCGGTATCTACGAGCGGCAGCAACGCTGCGAGGGAAAAATACCATTTCCCGATTGGTTGTCAAATAAATTTTCTGCGATAAAATTCCGCGATCAGCGCAGCATCCACATAGCCTTCGTGCGGCTTCTTGCTGCGCGGTGTAGCCAGCCACTGCTCATCTGGCCATATTTCGCTCGCTTTTGCCCTTGCTGCGGCTTTTGTCTCGCCTTTGGGAACTTTACCCAGCATCGAGCGTTGCCATGAGTCATGCGAATTCCCACTGCGAATTTCAGCAATCGCAATATCTGGAAATTTTGCCCTTATTGCGCCATAAATAACGCCAAAACTCATCGCCATAGAGCGCATGGCAGATTTCTGCTTTGCATGTTCGGGGCAAGCCTCAATCGCAACTGCAAAATTGGTGTCATATCTGTCAGAGATCCATTTCGACAGTCGTGCTGGATCAATTCTGTTTGCTCCATTGAGCTTTTGAATGGGTATGATTGTCTTGTCAATCACGAGCCCGTGTTGCGCTGAGATTGCCACCAGAGCGCCGGAAATGCCGTTGTCGATCCCCACGACAATATCGATGTTACCGCAACTCATAAACCGTGAATTTCCCGTTGTTGATTGTTTTCGAATTGACCTTGCGTTGCCGCTCCAGTCGCGTCATGGCTTCTTGCACTTGGCTCGCTTTGTAGCCGCAGCGCATGGCAACTGCATCGACGGTGGATTGACCGTATTTCAAGTCGCGCAGGATCGCGTTTGCTATGTAGTCTGTTTGTGGTTTCATTTCGTGTAATCCTTGTTGATGAATCTTTTCCAGTGCGCCTCAATCCTCCGTTGAACGCTTTGCCGATGCTCGGGAGCGTCAACCTTGAGCGCTGCGGCCGTGATGTTGATGGCGAGCCGTTCCTCTTTCGGTGCGTCCTGCCACCACTGGCGCAGCTTGGCTATGGTTTCCTCTTGGCTCATGCGCTTGCCTTCCGTTTGATGCGCTCGGAAATCTTGGTTAGCTCCTCGCGCAGTTTTGCGATCACTCGCTCGCCTTCTGGAGTCAGCGAATACATCGGCAGTAACTTGTTGTTCGCGCCTCTGATTCCGTCTGGATGCGGAATGCTCACCGCGTAGCCTGCTTGTCTCAGTTTGGCGCGGTAGAATCGGTACTCCTCACCCAGCACTGTCATGCCGTGCGCAATTCGCCAAAGGCTCGCTAGGCTTGACATCGACACTTCCGATCCGCAGCGTGATTGCACTTCTAGTGAAGTCTTGCCTTTCGGAGCGATGGCGAGGACGTTTAAGATTTGTTCGGGATTCATAATTTCTTCAATCTTTCAATTTCAAGTAAGGCGTTTGACGAAATCGCCAAATCTGCCAATGCTTTCAAGCGGTTGTTTTCTTTTTGCAGTTCGCGGTATGCGGCGGCGAGGATGCGAAAGCTGACTTGCTCCCAATCCTCACTTTTGTATCTGAGCTCATCGAGAATGATCAAATCATCGCCGTCCTCGTTTCCGTCCTCATAACGCAAAGCCGCATGGATCTGTTCTTGTGTTGGTTTCATGAGAAAAACCCTCCCCAATACAATATCGCAAAAGTTAGCGCTTGCGAAACAATTGTCGCCGCGAAGTTTACTTTTCCTTTTCTGGGTTCCCCGTGCTTAACGGCCGTGACGCCTAGTGACAATGACACTAGGACGATGTAAACGATTTCTGGTGCTTGAATGTTCATGGTCTGATCGCGTTAAGAATTGTCGGCATCTCTTGTTCATACTCCGCTGCGAATGCCAGCGCAGCGTCTTTGATTTTGTCGGTGTATTCGTCCCAGTGGACTGGCAGGATTAGCGGCTTTAGTCCTGGGAAATAGCTCATGAAATACCACGTCTGGATGCCGGTGATCGCCATGCTGAAATGCACCTGCGGGCGGTATTTAGCCGGTAATTCGCCATCGAGCAGATAATCGACGTGGGTGTCCACCGATGGGCATTTAATCTCTAAGCCGTGAATCACTCCGTCGACCATCATCATGCCGTCGGGCGAACATCCTAAGCACGGATGCAATGTCGATTGCAGCATTCCCACGGTATCGACTGCGTGACCGGTGATCTCAGAGAATGCGTCTCTGGCGACCGGCTCATGAGCATGTCCCCATTGCGTTGCGGCGTTGCCTTGGAACTCCAGCGAGTCATCGATGATGCACTCCCGCGCCAGCTTGCGCATGAGTCCTTTCGATGCTGCCGCGAGCTTGCCTGTTGGCGTGATGATGCTTGCCGCTTGTGATGCCGTGAGTTTGCCCTTGCGGGCGTTAAGCCATTCGGGCGTGTTTTGTTCTAGGTTGATGATGTGGTAGTTCATGGCTTTTGAGTAAATGAAAGCAACGCCTTCGCGTGGATTTCAGCGGCTTCGCGGGTTAGGTGGATGATGCCCAAATCAAGAAGCCTGTCATCCATGCTGTGATTCGTCCAAATTGCTACCTCAACTAAATCTCTAGCAGCAATCCATGGAAAGTAGTATTTGCATCCTGGCAACGGTTCCCGCACAGGCTCAGGCACTTCGAATCCGTTGATATTGATCGTGAGAGCTTTGCGGCGGTAATCGTTTTTCGTTATCCAAGCGGGATGCCCTTCGCATTGTTGCCATTCGCGATAGCACTCTATGGCGAGATATTCCCACCGTTCCCACGGCTTATCGGTTTCCATAGCGTCTTGCGCGTATGCCAGCATATTTTCTGCATGTTTGTGTTTCATTTCAGTAGTTTGGTTATCAGTTCAATGCCTTTCGGCGTGGTGCGGTAAACGTGGATCTTGTGCTTGGTTCTTCCATACGTTTTGGTTGCTAGCTTTCTTTCAAGCAATCCCTGTTTGAGTAATCCAAGCGCGCCGTTGTGAGTGATTCGCGTCAACCCCGCTTTAGCGATGATCTGCTTCGACTCTGTCCACTCATGGCAAGCGATGAGGATTTTGACCCGCCGGATCTCCGCTTTGGAGTCCGGCAGGTTTTTGAGCATGTTTAGGCACGCTTGGATGTTAGTCATTGGCTTCGATGAATTTGATGATTCTGGAGTTATCAAAGAAGCGATCGATTGGATATTTGCTTTGTCGCATGAGCGCATTTGTCTCATTACTCACCTCCACATAGATCACCATCGGTTCGGGCTTGGGGCGGTAGTCAAACGTGGAAAAATCCCAGCATGGATTTAAAGTGGATTTCCAATTCGTTGCGACTTTACGAGCAACTTCAATTTTGCCCCCATCCCTGTGATGCTCGATGACGGCAATCATTTCGTCGTGGGTCATCATGGTTGTGCCTCCTTTCTTGCTGCGAGCATTGCGTCTGCCATCTTGTAACTAAGCCTAGCCACGTCGTTTTCGCATTCATTCATAGCTGGATGCGGTGTATCGCGCTCTGGATAGCTAGCAAGCCATCCCTGCAAAGCCGCCGCCGCAAAGTAGTCGCGAATTGATAACCCGCCTTCGGCTTCAGTTATTTCAAGTCTGTAAGTGTTTTCCCCGACCCGTGTTTTCTTTGTCATACTTGCAGCAATGGGTCCTCCATCGTCGGTCTTGCTCATGCTTCACCTCCTTCCTCTGCCAGAGTTTCAGCCTCAATCGCTGGCACCATCGGGGCAAACGGGTTGATCGCTTCCGCGCGCACGGTTGGCGTGACGTTGCGAGCTGGTTCGATGTCGCGTAGCTCCTCGCTAGTCTGCATTCCAAGTGTGATGTCGGGAGCGTAGATGCGAGCGAAGAACGCAGCGGCACGATAGCGTAGCATCTGCTCTGGCATCGTCACCCACTTGCTGCCTGACTTCGTTGACCATCCCTCGGCTTTTGCCATCGCCATGGTGATTTCAGTGCCTTCGACAACTTCGCCAGTCTCCTTGTCCTTTGCCCATGCTACGCACGAGCGTGAAGCGCCTTCACCGGCCATGCGGAATTGCAGCGGTGTGAAGCGTCCTGATGCGTTCACCATAGCGATGAGGAACGTAGCGCGGAAGCTCGGTCTGCCATGGATGATGTCGATATTCTGGATCACCATGAACGGATCGGCTCCAAGGCGCTTTGCGATGTTCAAAGCAATAGCACAGTTGCCCATGTTGCCTTGGAACTCCTTCGGCACTAGGGTTGATGCACTGAGCATCTTAGCTTGGCGTTGGACAAGCTCGAATGCCTGTGTTTCGGTTGTGGTGGTAATTTCGGTATTCATTTTGTTGGTAGTTTAGAATGCAAAGGTAAAAACAAGGAAGGCGGCTCCGAATCCAGTTGCGATGCCGAAAGCGAAGATCGCCGCGATTCCTAAAATTGGTGGTTCTTGGTTCATAGGTTAGAAGGGTATGTCATCTGTGTTGTCATCGATCCACTTGTCATCTTTGACTGGTGGCGTTGCTTGGCGTTGCGGCTGCTGCGGCGTATCTCCGAATGTCAGCGTCTTAGCATTGCCGATGATCGGAGTTTTCTCTTTCGCCATGCGCTGCTCTTTCGTCGGGCTGATAGCGATGAAATGGCTATTGCCGTATTGATCCTCGCCGTCGCGGTTCTCACGCATGTCTAGGTCGAGGTATGCCCCTTTGCCCATGTAGAGCGAAGTTGCCGGAATTGCCACATGCTCACTGCCGTCCTTGGCAGTAAACTTGCGCGCGCCTGTGACCTTCAAGAGGTCAAGTTTTAGTTTGTGTAGTTGATTGCTCATTTTGTCAGTCTTGGTTTAGTTTCGATTTTAAGTTCACCAGACAGCACGCTATCAATGCCTGAGAAGATCAGAGCCTTGGCAACTGCCGCTGGTTTGTGCTTGGTTAGTTTTGCTGCTTGCCGTAGCTTTAGCAGCCCTTCTTGTCCCAGCGCGATCGTGACCGCGCCTCGTTTGTTTCTTGGTATCATGTGACGCGCAAAAGATAGCCCATCAGCTTGTAAATTGACAAGCGAAAATCGCATTTATTTTCACTTTCCCTTATTTTACAAGGCTTCCAGCGCGGGAAATCTGGAATTCCCGAACGGGAAATCTGCGGGAAATGGCGTGAAAGTTGCGCGAAATGGCGAGAACAAGCAATAAAACGGCGCAAAACGGCAACTGCGATGCTATTTTTCGGGAAAATCGGAATTGACAAGCAAGCGGCAAAACGTAGTTTGACGACATGAGCGACTGGCAACCAATAGAAACTGCCCCCAAAGATGGAACTCGCATCATCGTTACAAATGGCGACGAAATGGAATTTTGCTCATGGGGCGAAATCAATCCAGTTGATTCGCCTGATTGGCTTGGGTGGGTTTTTGGAAGTGGCGACGATTACTCGGTCTATGATCGAATCATAAACGCAACGCACTGGATGCGCGCGCCTGAATTTCCATGAAAACGCACCCTAACAGAAAGCGAGTTTTGCGCAAAATAGAAGTGCAATGCGCTGAATACCATTGGCGCGTGCGAGGTTGGAAATTTCGCAGACATGATTACTAGCTATTGATAAAATCACGCCATGCGGTAAGATTGCCGCATGAAAGATCACCCATTCATCAGGCGCACAATGCTGAGAGTTGCGAGCGCGAGAAGGCGCGGCTTGTTAATTCGGCTGTTTGTTGGCAATGCTAAAACTGATAAAACTTTGTACCTAGCGTGGAGAATCATTCACTCGATCAGGTATTGACAATCTCGCGCCATGCGGTAATATTGCATCGCGCCATGATCTAACGTCAAAGATGCCTCGGTTTCGAGGCTATGCGGGTTAAAATCCCGCTGGCGCTCAAGTCACACTGTAAGCGTTGCACTGGTAGCCGTTGACCTTGATCTTGCGCATAGTCAGCTTACCAGATTCGACAAGCCTTTTCAGCGTTGCACGACAAGCGTCCTCGCTGTGAAATTGTCCACGCTCTTTCACCTTGGCGATGTATTCATCGGTCGTGAACTCGTCATCACGCAAAGGCGATGCGCACGACATTTCCAGCGCCTTTTCCAGCGCACTCAGAGTATTCCTTGTGGACTGATCCAAACTCCATTTTCCTTTGTCACTTGCCATGCTTTCCAGTCTCCTGTCTTGGTGTTAATGATGCCATACAAAAAGCCATTGCGATGCCCTAGCTTCGCTGGTTGTCGATCTGAGTATGAGAGTTGATCAAGATCCACCATGCAGCCTACACTAAACGCTTTGCCGCCTTCGATGTGCCGCGCTGTGTGTTCGTCCGGCGTATGGCAATGCCCATGCAAGCAGGATCCCCAGTTCTCGAAATGCGCTTTCGCCGGGTTCATGTTCGAGCGGAATCCGTGGATCAGTTTCGGGCCGCCTTCGGGCATTCGCAGAAACTTTGTCACCTTGTATTCGCAGAACGTGATTTTGCGGCGCTTGAACTCCTTCTCCGATGCCAGCACAAGTTCCTCGCAGCGTTCGCGCAGCATGCCATCCGCGCAGTGCGTGGCGTATTGGTAAATCCGATCGTCGTGATTGCCTAGCGTCAGATAGTTCGGCTTGTATTCGTCGAGGAAGTTCAAGCCTTCAACGTAGTCGTCAGAAATACCATATGCTTTTTCTTCTTGCGAAGCGCCTCGGCGAAGTGGCGAGAAGTCCCAGAGATCGCCTAGGTGAATGCGGTACGTGGGTTTCCATGAGTCGCAGAAAGCAAGAAGCACCTTCATCGCTTGCTTGCAAACAAGCCCTCCGTGGTTGTCAGTCGCAACGATGAATTTCTTGTAACTCATAACTTTACTTTCACGGTATCCCAAGCAGGAAAAAAGATGTGATCCATGGCACGCACTAGCGCCTCCTCGTCATAGCGTTCTAAAAATGATACGCCTGAAACATGCAAAGCCGCGTGGAGAATCTCATGCCGTAGCGTCTCGCGTAGCAAGGATGCTTTAGCTAGGCAGACCGTATTGATGACGATCCGGCGCTCGTCAAAGATCATGCGGCCGTAATCCCCCTCATCGATCTTCTGGCAGACAATCGCAAAGCGAATGCCTCCAATCATGACCGATGCTGGTAGTTTACGCTTCATTCTCGGAAATCGCTCCAGATGCCCCGACAAGGTATGGTTTGACGCTGGCGGGTGTGTTGATGTAGATCGGACGACGGAAAGCGATACAGCGGCTTTTAGCGATGCGTGTGATGGTCACGCTGTTGCTTTGATTGCCGCCTAAGACGTGATAACAGTCTTTGTCCTCGGCAACGTAGAATCCGACATGCCCGCCGCCATTGCGCGAGAATACCAGCACGTCACCCAAGCCCGGCGATTGCACTGGCTTGCCGTAGTTCGCCCAGCTTCGCGCCCAGAGTGGTGAGGAGACGACTTCTTTGATGTTGCCGCGTCTTTTGTATGTTACGTAAGCGCAAAATAAACCACACCACGGTACAGAATCATTTGAGTAATCCGAAAGATTACATCCGGCCGCAGTTAGCTCCGATGCCCAGCCCATGATCGTCGCGTTATTCTTCGCACCGGGTAATTCAACTATGCCGTAATGAGTCAGCGCCTCCGTGATCGTGCGCGGAAGCGCGTTGATCGTGTAAAGCCACTGATAGCGTGTGGGCAGTTTCATTTCGATTCAATTACGATCGGCCTGTATGGCTTGAAGATGTATTCTCCGAATCGTCCATGCACTGATACTTCAGAAATAGTGCAGGAAGCAAGAAAAAAAGTGATGATTGCAGCAAGTGTTTTCATTGTCTTACGATTCTGATTTTGTCCACCTCATCGGCGAAGTGGATCCAGCCAAATAACCGAACGCCAAGCCAGACCGTGCGCCGCCATCCAGCGCCTTTTGTTTCCATGCAAGCCCTGAGAGCTTCGTCGGCTTGGTCACGATCGACAAGCGCCGTTTGATACAAGAAGTCATGCAGCAAAGCGCATGGCAAATTCAATGCGCTGTCAGGCCAGTTCGTCATGCCGTCAAAAGCGTAGCCACGGTAAATCGTGAGGATATTATGCAGCACGCTGCCGAGCATCTTTTTGCCGTGGTAAATGTCGCAGTTCGGCAAGCTGATTCCTTGGAAGCGATACGATGCGATCCCAGTGGTGCAATACAACCACGGCTTATTTCGATCCGTGTTCAGGCTTGGACGCTGGACAATATTGACTCTCATTTTTTCGGTTTCACAAGGTTCCAAAGAGTGATGATCGCAATTACCAAGCCAACGCAAGATCCTGACATTCTCACCCACCATTCGAGTTGTGTTTGGAAAGTTGTAATCACTGCCCCTGCGCTAGCCAAAGTGCCAGTCACGCCGTTCCAGATCGTGTGTGCGTGGTGGTTCATTCTGCGGATGGCGCGGTGAATGTGAATTGACCTTCTTCGAAGGCATAGCCTTCGGGCATTACGATTGTTACTCTGAGTGATTCGCCTGAGGCTTCTAGTTGCGCGTTGAGCTCCGATCCAAGTGCTGTGTTGGCGTGGAATCGATCAAGAGCAAGCGCTGTATTTGCGTTCAATGACGCGAGGATTTCGGCGCTCTCTCTGCTCCAGAATTTTTTGTAGCACTCGTTTAATGTGATGGCGAGATGGCGAACGGCATCCAGCGCGATAAGCGTCAGATTGTTATTGAACTGTTGTGGCGTGATTGGCTCGATCATAAAGTTACCAAGTTGAGATTGCGGTGCGCTTCCATGTATTCGTTGCGGTGCAAACGTAGATGTAATTCGCATCCCAGCAAATATCCCCAGCGTTGCCAGTTGCGGTTGCGCTTGCTGGCGTTCTCGCCGTGCGAACTCGGAGCGTGTTGCTGTTAATGTCCACGAAAGCGGTAGGCGATGAAGTGCCTAGTCCGATGTTGCCGCTCGAATCCATGTAAAAGGAATTCGTCGGGGCGTTGTTCGCAAAGCTGAACGGTGTTGCCGTGATACTGCTGATCGCGTCGTTTAGGCGCTGGATCGAAAAGCGGTTGGATAGCGTCCCGAATCGCATCACGCGTTGCCCTGATGTGTTGGATGTGACGTTAAGCGTAGTCCACGCTTCCTCGAATCCGTTTAGCTGAACGTAAGCGCCGCTGTTGCCTGTTCCGTTCGTCTTGCCGTTGACCGTAAAGAAGCATCTTCCCGATGCGTCGGTGGTCAAGTTGCAAGATGCGTTGTTGTTATCCTGCGCGGTGAATACAAGACCAGTCGATCCCCTAGAAAGCGTTGGCGTGGTAATCGTCGGGGATGTGGCGAAGACTAGCGATCCGCTGCCAGTCTCATCTGTGACCGCTGCCGCGAGGTTCGCGCTTGTCGGCGCGGCAAGGAATGTTGCAACGCCTGTGCCAAGCCCTCCGATGCTAGCCACTGGTATCGTGCCTGTACTGCTGAATCTGACTAGCTTGTTCGCATCGCTCGCGCCATTCCCGCCGCTGGATGCGAGTCCGTTGACCTTCACGATCAAAGCACCGTTGTTGGCGTTGCTGCGCTCCACGCGAGCCACTGGCTGACTGTTCGCCGCTGGTGGCGTTGCAGTCAAGCCGCCGCCTGATGCGACGTAAAGCGTGTCATTCACAGCATAAGCCGCCGTATTAAGGTCTGCAATCGTGCCTGTGATGACCATGTGACCGTTTGCGTTATTCGCTAGGTCTGCGTCCATGATGCCGATTGCTGGCATCTTTGCTGAGTTGCTCGCGTCGGCTTTGCTTACGATCGGGATCAGGTTCGGCGCCGTGCCGTGACTGCCTGAGACATAGACTGGATCGCCTTTGAGAAGCGCCTCACCTGCGCGGACGTGCGCGTAGACCGATCCTGCAAGATTGCCGTGGATGTGGTTGGCGAAGAGTGTGCCTGATACGGTCAAATTTCCGCTGCCATCAAAAAGCGCAACTGTGCCACTTGCATCAGGAAAAGCGACAGTTCGAGCATCCGTCGCAGCCTCGCCATTGATAGACACAAAGCCGCCTGAGTTCGTGCTAGTCAATATCAACGACCCTGATGGCGTGACCGTTAAATTCGCTGCTGTAACCTCCCCAGAAAAATCCGCGCTTCCTGTGGCATAGATGTTTACCGATCCTCCACCAGTAGCGCCAATCTGGATTGAGTCAGCGGTTAAAGACGCTTGCGACGTTCCAGATTCAAGATATGACGCAACGACCACGCCGCTGGATGTTGCGACTACCTGGTTTATGTCATTGATAATTTGCAACTGCGTTACATCTAGTGTTGCAGTCGTTGTTCCACTTCCTATCGAAACAGATTCAAGCGACAACTCCGCAGTTCCATCGCTAGTCGTTGCGCTCGTCACGCTGTTTGGACCGGCTGGCCCTTGTGGCCCTTGTGGTCCGACTGGGCCACGTGCGCCTGTTGGCTCCAGTGTGATGACTTTTACTGGCTGCTCGCGTTCAAGATAAATATGGATGTCACTCATGCTCGTGATGTTGTGCCTTCAAAAATTGCTTGCCCTGCGGGTCTACGTGCGATGCTTTGCCCTTCGTCGTCCTGCATACGCAGATCCCAGAAATACGTTCCAGCAGCGATGTCGAGAGTATCGGCAGCGTCGATGCTCAGGATGATTTTACCATCTGCCGCGTCGGTCGTATCAATGTCAAATTCGCCGATGACTTGAGCGCCTTCCACAGTTGCGCGGATCTGTGCCACGAATGACCAGCCTGTCATATCGAGTGGCTGCGTTTTCGAGCAGTCACTGTAAAAAGTCATCGCGCGGGAAAAGTCCGTATCGCGTTCAATGTAAAAATTGATCGTCTGCATTTACAATGCGGTGGTGTCAAATAAGATGCACTGATAATCCCAGCGCGTAGATCGGTCTGGATCGCATCCAAGATGGACAACGCAACAATCAGATTGCTTGTCATAGGTCGATGCCTTGCGAGCCGTTCCGATTGGATGCATGTAAACATCGTTCGGAAATGCCTTACGAGCGTTCCACGAAATCACTTGATCCTCTTTGATCATGTTGCATTGCTTGCACGGTTCGCTTGTCATCAGTTCAATAATGGCATTTCGGCTCAGAGTGTAGCCGATGCCAAGCACGTTGTGAGGATTCTGTGCCCATTGGATGCCGCTCAGTGCGTGCGGCTTACTGAATAGATACGGCGCAACATGCCATGTATCAGCATCAATCTTCGCGACGTAGTTAGCTTGTGTGAGATACATCGCTTGCAAGATGTCGCGAGAGATGAAATCAGTTCCCCATCGCAGGGGAGTCGTGCATTGCATCAGAGTTGATGGCGGATTCTTCGCGCATGGTGCCACGAATAATTCCGCGTCTGGGTAAACTGATTGCAGATTCTCCTCTAGTCGCGGAAGCAGTATTGAATCCGCATCATCACAGCAAATCACGATTGCCTTTGTCATGGCATTGATTCTGGCAGACTAGAGCAGTCTGGCAAGTTGATTTCAACAAGAGTGCTTGCTAGCGGTCGTGCGGCTTCGGTTTCGTTGACGCTATGGAGCTTGCCGCTCAGGAATGACATGCGCGCCATTTGAACCGCTGGAGAACCTGGGCCAAGATCGCACGTCATAATTCGCAGATCCGCAGTCAGTCCTGTGCTATGGTAAATGTGAGATCCAGTAACGAATGGCACTAGCTTTACACTTGTTCCGTCTGCTTGTAATTCTGCCAGCTTGTAATAAAACTCACCATCAGTGGAAGGTGGTTCGAAGTTGGTTGATGCTTGAGAATCTGTCGTGACCACTAGAATCACATCAGCGCCGCCTTTCACTCTGCCAACGTCATTTTCGAGAACCTTTACGAATATTGCTTCACCCGTGGTGATGGTAAATTCTACGGGCTTTCCGCTTCCATCAAGACGATTGTCGCATTCATGCAGGAGCAATGCATTATCCGCTCCGTTTGCCGACAATGCTCGCTCAACCACGAATCCTTGCGCCACCGTTACAAAGTAGTCTCCGCTAATTTCATTTTTTCCAAGCGATACCTGAAATGGTTTCGTGAAATTTCTACTGACTACACCAGACGCAACAGGTGTTCTATCCCGAAGGCGCTGCAATGCTGAACGTATCGAGTTCGCCCATTTTGCCGTGATCGGATCACCTGAGCGAATCAATTCAGGAAGCTGTATCGGAGTGTCGCCGTTTCTTATTTTCATGTGTCGTAAAGGAATGAATCCCAGCCATCTTCTTCCGATAGCGTCCATTCGAGATTCGTGCGGTAGAGTTCGCCGGACTGCGACTGAGAAACGCTTGTCAGCATCCAATCGCGTCCAGCAGTTGCCTCGGGTGGAGTGCCTCGCGGCGTTGCGATCTTGCCTAGCTTATTGATCTGCGGTGCAGTCAACTGATCCGCGCCCTCGGTGGATTCCGTCCAAGTGTAGGAAGATTTCTGGTAAGTGGTTTGTCCTTGCTGAATCCGTGTTGCAAATGCAATCGCATCGGTATCAAGTGGGTCGAATTGATTGAAGGCTTTTTCATCATCGCTTGTTCTTCGCAATACATTATCCTCGATAACATACCACAGAACGCCATCGATGATATTGCCAAGAAGAGTCTTATTGAAATCAGTTAGCGCCTTCCACTTTGGATGCTGAGAGAACGGCACATCCTGCAACTGGCCTGTCAGCGTGTAGGTCGGCAGAGCGGTAGCAGATAGCCCTGGGTCTTCTGGATCGTTCTCGTATTGCGCGGATCCACCTGTTGCCGTGACGTTGAAAACATAGAAGTCACCCTCGCTGCGAACGAATTGCACGGTGTCGATCCGCAGGAAATCATCAAACGGCGCTGGAACTGATGGATCAAGATCAACAAGCAATTCGCCACGCGCAAAGTTGTCTTTTACGTCTGCAAAGTCACTCGCCTTGATGACGATTTCATGCGTTGCCGTCCATCCGCCTGAGTCACTTCGCGAGATTGAAAGCCCTGGTTGAGGCTTCATCTCATCTGTGCTGAATCCAAATATTGTCGCTGCCATATCGTTAGTTGCTGAATTTCGCTCTTCCTGCCATTGGGTCTTTTGCCCATGCGTCCATTATTCCTTGCCTCACTTCTGCTCTCATGCCTTCTGTCAGTTCTCCTTTACGCAGTCCCTCTTTGATTCCATTTGCAATTGAAATCTCGTCCATTCTTTTGGCGCTTTCAGATTGAGACAGATTCTGCATGGCTGTTCTAGTCAAATCTCCAGCGCTTTGCCCAAATGGAGAAAACTTTGGTATTTTTGCATAATCAGGAAGCGGAACTCCGCTTTGCTCTAATTTATTGATTGCCCATTGAAGACCACCTGTTGGATCTAAAGTCATTTTGATTGCTTCATTAACAAACGCATTTCCAATTTCGCCTTTTAATTTTTGCATGGCGGCCTTGAATGCTTCGGAGAAAATTTCGCCAACATATGATCCGATTGCCACAATCTTTTCTGTGTCTCCTTGAATGGATTCAGTGATGGCGCTTCCAACTATTTGACCAACCTCCGCGAACTTGCCTTGTAATTGTGGCAAGAAGTTATTTGCAGCGTCTAGCGCGTCTCTAAATCCATCGTTGAAGCCTTTACCAAAAGCGACTTGCAATTGCCCAATGTTGTCCTTCATGTTGGACAGCTTGCCGCTTGTCGTCGTCGACAATGCAATCATGGCTCCTTCTGTCTGCCTGAAAACAGACTTTAACAGTGTCATGGCTTGCGCCCCTGTCAGACTAGCCCTCCCTCCTTTTTTCTGCGCTTCTGCCAAATCTTCGAATTTTCTCTTAACCTCTCCAGTAATAAGCCCTAATTCTTGCAATCTAGCAACGCTTTCTCCTGCGCTTGTTCCGCTTGTTACCGCATTAAAAACACGACCAATGTGCCTTCCAACTTCTTCAAGCGGTTGACCAGAGATAGCAGCAGCATCACCGACCATTCGCAGTCCTTCGCCTGTCGCAAGCAAATCACCTCCAAGGGTTTGCAACAGCTTGCTTGTCGCTACAAGCTCAGGAATCTCAAATGGAGTTGACGCAGCGAATTTAATGATTTCCTCCATCCGTTTGCCAGCAGCGTTAGCTCCACCAAGTAGCGTTGAAAATTGCATTGTCATCGCCTCGATGTTCATCGCAGCTTGTGAACTACTAACGACAAATGCGCCAAGTGCTGCCGCTCCTGCCGCGCCCAGTGCGGCAATACTGGCAGCGCTTGCTGATGCCACGCTGCCAATACTAGTGATCGATCCCTTGGCGCTATTCAGCGTCTTCTCCAGATGCGATGCGTTGCCGCGAATGTCTACGGTAAATGCCATGATATTCCTTCTGTTAAGTCGCTGGTGTCAATTTCACGTTGCTGCCTGAGTTCTGCCAGTGAAACAGTGTAGCTTTCGGTCTGAATCTCTTTGCGGTAAGTCTTAGCGCCTTTTCGGTAAAGGATCGCGTGAAGCAATTCCGCTTCTTCGTCGATTGGTAGCGCGTCGATCTGTTGCCGTGTCCATCCATATTCCGACGCGAATAAATCAATCAGGAATCCTCGGTCACTTGGCGGATCTCCTCGGTCTTCGGCTTTCCCTCATTGCCAGTCACGACTTGCGCCGCCTCCCATCGGTTGATCGTGCCTTGGACATACAGTCCGATTTCGTTTTCTTCTTCTTCCGTTAGTTGCAAGCCAGTGCTTGCCATCACATCAAAAAAACCGTCATCGGTTTGCATTGCCATTCTGACAAACTCTAGCGATGACATGGCAAGTGCGGCATAGCCGTAAATCAAAACTGTGCTGTGCGATTTGCCGCGTCGCTTTTCATCGGGCAAAAATTCACAGAGTCTTGCCCAGATAAAGTGGTTGAGCGGTCGGAGTTGCTTGCCTTGGATCAGTGGTGGTGTGTTCATTTTCTGTAGAGTAGTTTTTCGAGTGTGAGAATTGTTTTCTGGTCGTCGTCTTTGCCGATGTAGGCCGTGCGCCCCTTATGCTTAACTGCGGTGTGCGTTGGCGTTTTGATTTCGTTCAAGAGTTGCCGCCAATTTAAGAGTGCCGCCTTGATGTAACTCAGGTCGGCAGTCGGAAGTTTTTCGTGAATCTCGCGATCCATCCACAAGTCGAGGTCAACTGATGCCGCGCGATCAAAGTGCCACCACATCGAGCCTGAGAACACGTTAAAGCCCATGCACTGATGCCCAAGCGCAACAAGCGTAGCCGCCGCCGGAGTGCTTGCCGTTCGGATCGTGTCGAGCCGCGTGCATTTCGCGAAGTGCGGTTCTCCAGTCTTCGCTTGCTCTGCCATCAGGAACATCGTCTGGAATGCTCGCTTGATTCGCGCTAGCGTATGATCCGCGTTCTTTGCTAGCCACGCATCATCGAACCATGCCTTTGTTACGATGTCTGCCGTATTGCCAGTTGGCGATGATCCGCAGAATTGCCAGATGATGCGTTGTTTTTTGATGCCGTCGCCCACGATAACACGCATCGGCGCGGTTGGATGTAATGGAACATCGATGCTAATGATAGTCGCCGCCAACTTCGGGTCGGTGACTTCCTGCATGATGTGCGAGGCACTATCGCCCCGCACTCCTGAGTATGGCTTATTCATCTATTTTGGATGTTTTAAGCTGGTGCTACGATGGTGGGAACGTAGGTAGCGGAAAGTGAGATCGAGCGGTAATCGTCGGAGGCTTGCGTCGATTCGATGGTGTCGATGATCGTCATGCCTGCAGTCATCGTGCCAATCAGGTGATCGGTTGGAACGGTCGCGAGAGTCAATGCCGTGCTGATGGTTCCAGAAAATGCGCTAGTAGCGGGAATTTTACCGTTGAGAGCAATGACGCAATCTTCGTCAAAGTCGCTGCGGCCAGTGCGGTCGCCGGTGATGTTCATCACGTGCTTGGTTTGGCACTTGTAAGACCATGTAACGCCTTCAAGCAAGAATCCTGTTTGCTGGGCAGGAATGCCCCAAACGCCATTTGTCGCACCAAGTAAAGTAGCCATGCACTTTGCGCGGTGTCAAAAAATCACGTTGTTTGAAAGACAATGTCGCAGTCGAACGAGCATTCAAGAGAGTCGCTTTCCCACTGAGGAACACCGCCGTTCTGGGCGAAATAATCGATCAGGATTCCGTCTAGCTCGGCGTTGATTAGCGTTGCAAATCCGGTGGCAAGTAGCGTCTCAAGATCGTTCGTAATGTCGTTGATCTGATCGACCGTCAGAGTGTCGCCAGAATGCGCTCTGAGCTTGATTTCGACCGTTCCGCGATACGCCTTCGGAAGTGAGTTAGAGATGCGCTCACTGGTCATCGTGACGCCAATAAACGGCAACTCCACCTCGGAGAACTGCTCGGCATCCACGGTCGGAATATCGGTGATTTCCGCGCTGATAATATCGATGATTGCTTGTTTGATTTGTTGAGTGGTCATTTGAGATTCTTGATAAGTTTTTTTACCATGGTGATGCTACGCTTGTATCCATCGGCGATTGCCCCGGGAACGTAGCGAGGATTTGAGTTTGCCCGGCTGTAAGCGTAACCCACATTGTTTGTGAGATAAATCGTGCTGTTCAATCCGCTCTTGCGAACGAATCGTGATGAACCTTTATTCCCGCCAACATGCCGCCGAATCCAGTTGGCAATTCCCTTGATTTTTCGAACGCGGTTTTTCGATGTTTTGAGCAATGGTGAATCGATGCTTTCCCCAGCCGTGATCCATCCGGCTTTTGCAATGCCAGCGTTCGCTTGCTTTTTCTTCACGTAATCGTCGACTTCTTGCCTGTCAAACGGTTTGCGCTCAGGTTGAAACTGCCGTGGCGGGCGGACTGTTACCGCGCCGCGCTGGTTTCTGTATTGCGTATGAACTTGCGCAATGTCGCCCTGAGTCCCCTTAAATGTCGCGTATCGTGCCGCCTTGTTGGCTTGCTTTAGTATGGAAAGCTCAAAACCAGTTCCCATCTTTTGTGCGAGTCCGAATGGCTGAACCTTTCTCGCTAGCTCTTTAGCGACGGATGTTCCAATGATCGCCACGGTTTCGCCAACGGCAACTTGCGCTTTCGCCGCGAACTGCTTCAGCTCGCTTTCGAGCTTTCGGCGTTGCGCAGGAGATATGCGAACTTGGATCATCGCTCGTTCGGGTCTGCTAGCGTGAAATGAATTGCAATCGTGCCAATCTCCACTTGTGAAACACGGTATGCAGTGCCGCCGACTGTGCAGCGCTTGTTGAGCATCGCCAGTGGCGAGGTCACATCGCTGGGTTGAGCGGTAACGATGCCGCGCACTTGCGGTTCTAGTCCACCGAACTCGCCGTCGACTTGCTTGCTCGTCACATTGTCCACCACAGGGAATGTTTGCCCATTGCAGACCATCGATGCGGTTCCCATCGTGGTATCGCATTCGTCATTATGCGAAAGCATGAAGTCATCAACTAAGCTCATGCAATGGCGCTGGTGTCAAAGTAAAAGCCCCGCACCGTTTCCAGTGCGAGGCTTAGTCATGACAGAACTACCAAAAAAGT
>JACCDY010046387.1_pt1 | contig 31687 bp, 24 predicted proteins | sample 7446391 | NCBI WGS metagenome assembly JACCDY01 (sample SAMN15323451, study PRJNA562643) | freshwater metagenome | isolation source: river surface water | place: USA:Blue River Watershed | collected 2017-08-18 | reverse complement strand
TACGGCCCCAAGCGGCCAAAGACATATCGGCCACGATGTAATCGGCGGCGGCGTTGGTTTTAAGAACAGCGTTCATTTGTGAGACTCCAAAAGTTGGCAAAGCCACTAGCGACGCGCGGTCAGCGTCATCTGGGAGTCTGAAGATATCTTCGAGGAACTCACCGCACGTTGACTAGTGGGTGAGCGCGGTTGGCAGTCCGAGCCTCACCTGTGAACCAGCCCCTTGCGGGCCGACAGGCTGCAGCGCTCCTCGGAATGGCATGATTTTAAACGAACTTCTAAAGCCCCTGCTTCGCCACGGCCCAGCGCTATGATTCTCGACTTGATCTGCCACTTTTAGGCGTCACCCTTTTAGTTAAACCCCATGAGCTCCTTTTTGAACGAAGTGCGCCGTCGCCGCACCTTTGCCATCATTTCCCACCCTGACGCGGGTAAAACCACGCTGACCGAAAAGCTGCTGCTGTTCTCGGGTGCGATTCAAATTGCAGGCGCAGTAAAGGGCCGCAAAGCCAGCCGCCACGCCACATCGGACTGGATGGAAATTGAAAAGCAGCGCGGCATCTCGGTGGCCTCGTCGGTCATGCAGATGCTGTATCGCGAACACGTCATCAACCTGCTCGACACGCCTGGCCACAAAGACTTCTCGGAAGACACCTACCGCGTGCTCACCGCCGTCGACTCGGCACTCATGGTGATTGATGCCGCCAACGGTGTGGAAGCCCAAACCCGCCGCTTGATTGAGGTGTGCCGTCAGCGCGACACGCCCATCATCACCTTTGTCAACAAAATGGACCGCGAAGTGCGCGACCCACTCGACATCCTCGACGAAGTCGAGCGCGAGCTGGGCATGCCCTGCGTGCCCATGACCTGGCCCGTGGGCCAAGGTAAGTTGTTTGGCGGCATCATCAACTTGCGCACGCAAGCCATGACCGTTTTTGACTCGGGCTCTGAGCGTTTGCCACAAGACTTTGAAACCCACCCACTGACCGAACAAGCCCAACTGGCAGAACGCTTTGGTTTGGAATGGGCCACCGCCATGGAAAGCATGGAACTGGCTACTGGTGCCTCACCCAAGTTCGACAAAGAAGCCTTCTTGGCTGGCAAGCAAACGCCCGTGTTCTTTGGCTCAGGCGTGAACAACTTTGGTGTGATGGAGGTGCTCGACGCTTTGGTCGACCTCGCGCCCTCCCCCCGCCCTCGCTTAAGCCACCTGGTAGTGAACAAACAGCCGCAAGAGAAAACCATCCAACCCGAAGACGAAGGTTTTGCAGGCGTGGTGTTCAAGGTGCAAGCCAACATGGACGCCAACCACCGCGATCGCATTGCCTTTGTGCGCGTGGCCTCGGGCAAGTTCACGCCAGGCATGAAGCTGAAAGTACAACGCACCGCCAAAGAACTGCGCCCCACCAGCGTGGTGACTTTCATGTCACAACGCCGCGAAGCAGTGGAAGAAGCATATGCTGGCGACATCATCGGCTTCACCACCCACGGTGGTGTGCAGCTGGGCGACACCATCACTGATGGGCCCGCTTTGCAATTCACAGGCTTACCCTTCTTCGCGCCTGAGTTGTTCATGACGGTGATTTTGAAGAACCCACTGCGCACCAAACAACTGCAACAAGGTTTGGATCAACTGGGGGAAGAGGGTGCGATTCAAGTGTTCAAACCCGAAGCCGGCGGCGCGATGCTCCTGGGGGCTGTGGGCCAGCTGCAATTTGAAGTGGTGCAACACCGCTTGAAAGCCGAGTACGACTGCGATGTGAAGCTAGAGAGCTGCCAGTACACAGGCGCGCGATGGATCACGGCTGACACGCCTGCGGAGTTGCGCGAGTTCACGTATGCATATCCACAGCGCATGGCTTTGGATGCAGCCAACACTTTGGCGTATTTGTGCACGTCGCCTTATGACGTGCGATTGGCGCAAGAGCGGTTTCCTAAGATCCACTTCCATCCTCTGCGTGAGCACGCTGGACTTGCACTTTCTACCGCTGGGTGATTGTTGGGTTCGTTGCTTTTGTAGTGAAGAGAGGCTCAGTGGCATTGCCCTAGGCTCCTCTTCGCTGCGCTCAGAATGTCGCTACGGACAACACCACTGAGCCTCTCTTCGCGTTTACACGCATCAGATTCGGGTACGGGGACATGCGTCAACTTGACGGAGCGAGGTTGTCCGCACACAAACAAGTGCTGCGGGATAAGCCGTAGCGACATTCTGAGCGCAGCGAAGAGGAGCCTAGGCTTATTCCGCAGCACGCAGCCACATCAACGGAACAAGCACAACAAACGTAACGGAAGATGCGTTACACCCTCGCCAACACCGGCTTCAAAGCAACCCCCGTGTGCGTCCCCAAAGCCACCACCGCCTCAGGCGTATCAGCGGCCACGATCAAGCCGCCGCCATCGCCACCTTCTGGCCCAAGGTCGATGATCCAGTCGGCTTCGGCAATCACATCGAGGTCGTGCTCAATCACCACCACGCTGTGACCACCATCCACCAAACGGTGCAACACGCGAATGAGTTTGTCCACATCGGCCATGTGCAGGCCCACCGTGGGCTCATCCAGCACATACAACGTGTGCGGGGCTTTGTTGCCACGGCGCGTCACGTCGTCACGCACTTTGCTCAGCTCCGTCACCAGTTTGATGCGCTGCGCTTCACCACCACTGAGCGTCGGTGAAGGCTGACCCAGGGTGAGGTAACCCAATCCCACGTCTTTGAGCAGCTGCAACGGGTGCGCGATGTTAGGCATGGTGGCGAAGAACTCCACCGCTTCATCGACTTCCATTTGCAACACATCACCAATGCTTTTGCCGCGCCAGCTGACCGCCAAGGTTTCAGGGTTGAAGCGTGCGCCATGGCAGGTTTCGCAGGGCACTTTCACGTCGGGCAAAAAGCTCATTTCAATCGTGCGCAAGCCCTGGCCTTCACAGGTGTGGCAACGGCCCTCGCCCGTGTTAAAGCTAAAGCGCCCAGCGCCATAACCGCGCGCTTTGGCTTCGAGTGTTTCAGCAAACAGTTTGCGAATCGTGTCCCAAAAACCAATGTAGGTGGCGGGGCATGAACGCGGTGTTTTGCCAATCGGTGTTTGATCAACTTCCAACACGCGATCGATGATTTGGTAGCCATCGAGTCCTGTACAACCGACCCACGCGGGATGTTTGCCTTCGTCGTCAAGTTTGCGCCCTGCCTGCGTCGAACGCTGCGCCACCGCAGCCGCGACGTTGTGCAACAACACATCGCGCGCCAACGTGGACTTACCCGAGCCCGACACACCCGTGACCGCCACCAAGCGTTTCAGCGGAATATCGACGCTCACATCGTTCAAGTTGTGCAACGACGCACCTTCGAGTGAGAGCCAATTCAACTCCGTATCAACCACTGCACGACGCGCCTGCAACGGATGCCGCATCGCATGCAACAAGTAACGCCCTGTTTGTGACTCGTCTTGCGAGGTGATGTCCGCCAGCGAGCCTTCACCCATCAAGCACCCACCGCGCTTGCCCGCACTCGGACCAATGTCGATGATGTGGTCGGCACGTCGAATGGTGTCTTCGTCGTGCTCCACCACCACCAGCGTGTTGCCCTTGTCGCTCAGTAAATGCAACGCGTTCAACAAAATTTGGTTGTCACGCGCGTGCAGGCCAATGGTCGGCTCGTCCAACACATAGCAAACGCCTTGCAAGTTGCTGCCCAGCTGCGCAGCCAAACGAATACGTTGCGCTTCACCACCACTGAGTGTGGGCGCGCCACGGTCAAGCGTGAGGTAGTTCAAGCCCACTTGCTCCAAGAACTCCAAACGGCTTTTGATTTCTGGCAACAGGTCGCGTGCGATGTCGCCATCACGCCCCGTCATCGCCAGCTTTTCCACCCACTTGCGAATCTCGGTCACGCTCAAACGGGCAATGTCGGTGATGCCCACGCCTGCAAACTTCACGGCGCGTGCGGTAGCGTTCAGGCGTGTGCCTTCGCAGGTCGGGCAAGCTACATCGACCAAATCATCCACATCGGGCTCAGCAAAGGTTTGCTCGCGCCCCTTTTCTTTGTCATCACGCACCGAGTCGTCCAACACTTTGCGCTGGTCTTTGTTGAGCTTCACGCCAGTGCCCACGCAATCAGGGCACCAGCCGTGTTTGCTGTTGTACGAGAACAAGCGCGGGTCTAACTCGGCATACGAGGTGTCGCACACAGGGCAAGCGCGTTTGGTGGAGTACACATCCAAACGGCCAATGCTGTTGGTGTCAGCGCCTGCTTCCATGGCTTCGCGCAAGCCATCGAGCTGGCTCAGCACATGCACCACGCCTTTGCCGTGTTCTAGGGCTGTGGTAAGTGCTTGGCGTAAAGCGGCTTCGTTCTGTGCAGACACCTCAAGGCTGGCCACTGGCAATTCAATGGTGTGCTCTTTGAAACGGTCCAAACGTGGGAAGCCATTGGTGGGCAAGAAGTGGCCATCCACACGCAAGTGTGTGTAGCCGCGCGGACGTGCCCAATCGGCCAACTCGGTGTACACACCTTTGCGATTCATCACCAAGGGGCTCATCAAACCAATATGCTGACCTTTGAACTCTCGCATCAACTGCGCGGCAATGCGTTCGGCCGTTTGCGGCTGCACCGCTGCACCATCGTGCGTGCAATGCTGCGTTCCGAGTTTGACGTAGAGCAAGCGCAAGAAGTGCCACACCTCAGTTGTCGTGCCCACAGTAGATTTGCGACCGCCGCGGCTGAGGCGCTGCTCAATGGCCACCGTGGGCGGGATGCCGTACACCGCATCCACTTCGGGGCGGCCTGCAGGCTGCACGATGCTGCGTGCGTACGCGTTAAGGCTTTCCAAATAACGGCGCTGGCCTTCGTTGAACAAAATATCAAACGCGAGCGTGGACTTGCCTGAGCCCGACACACCCGTGATGACGTTGAACTTGCCGCGTGGAATGTTGACGCTCAGGTTTTTGAGGTTGTGCTCTTTGGCGTTGATGATTTGAATCGCACCATCGGCAATTGAAACGCCACGCGCAGCTTTTGCAAACCGAGCTGCACCCTCCGCTGCCAGCAAACCTGCAGAGGCTTTCTCGTCATCAATCTCGTACACCACCCCCATGGCTGCCGCGTAATCGCGCAAGGCTTTGCCTGTGTGCGAGGTCGGGTGCAAGCGCACGTCTTCGGGCGTGCCTTCGGCGACCAATAAACCACCAGCATCGCCGCCTTCGGGACCAAGGTCAATGAGCCAATCGCTGGCACGAATCACATCGAGGTTGTGCTCAATGACGATGAGCGAATTGCCGTCTTCCAGCAAGCGACGCATGGCGCGCATGAGTTTGGCGATGTCGTCAAAGTGCAGGCCCGTGGTGGGCTCGTCGAACAAGAACAGCACGCCTTTTTTGGCAAGCGATTGTTTGCTGGATATTTTGGCTTTGGCGGCTTCGGCCAAGAAGCCAGCGAGCTTCAAGCGTTGCGCTTCGCCGCCGCTGAGTGTGGGCACGGGTTGGCCGAGCTTCACATAGTCCAACCCGACGTCCACGATGGGTTGCAGGGTGCGCACCACTTCGCGGTCGTTGGCGAAGATTTCTAGCGCTTCGCCGACTGTGAGTTCCAACACGTCTGCCACGTTGAGGGTGATTCGTGTCGTGGCTACGGGGGCAACGTCTTGCTCCTCTTCGCTTCGCTCAGAATGTCGCTGCGCCGTCACCCCCGCAGCCACGCCACGAATTTGGCGCTCGATGCGCACTTCTAGGATTTCGGGTCTGTACCTCTGACCATTGCAGTCTTGGCAGCGCAGGTAGACATCGCTTAAGAACTGCATTTCAACGTGCTCGAATCCCGAGCCACCGCAGGTGGGGCAGCGGCCATCGCCGCTGTTGAAGCTGAATTTTTAGGCGGTATAGCCGCGCTGTTTTGATAGTGGTGCTACTGCGAAGATTTCGCGCACAGCATCCCATGCACCCACGTAGCTGGCGGGGTTGGAACGTGCTGTTTTACCAATGGGCGACTGGTCTACAAACACCACGTCACTCAAGTAGTCAGCGCCTAGCAAACGATCATGTGCACCCGGTGTTTCTGTGGCGCGGCCGTAGTGGCGCAATAAAGCTGGCGTGAGGATGTCTTGAACGAGAGTTGACTTACCCGAACCGCTGACGCCAGTGATACACACCAAGCGTTGTAGCGGAAATTCGATGCTGAGGTTTTGCAGGTTGTGCTCGCGTGCGCCTTCGAGAATCAAGCGCGGCGTGTTGTCAGTCACCAAGCGTTTGAGGCCTAAACCAATGGTTTTGCGCGCGCCCAAATACGCGCCCGTTAAGGTATCGGCCGACTTCAAGGCTTCGCTCGTACCGTCAAACACAATTTGTCCGCCCTTCACGCCAGGGCCTGGGCCCATGTCGATGATGCGGTCTGCACACAGCATGACGGCTGGGTCGTGCTCCACCACCACCAGCGTATTGCCCGCATTGCGCAAGCGCAGCATGGCTTCGTTGATGCGGTTCATGTCGCGGGGGTGCAAGCCAATGCTGGGCTCATCCAGCACAAACAAAGTGTTGACCAGCGAAGTACCCAAAGCTGTGGTGAGGTTGATGCGTTGCACTTCTCCGCCACTGAGCGTACGGCTTTGACGGTCGAGGGTTAGGTAGCCAATGCCCACATCGCTGAGGTATTTCAAGCGCGTGCGGATTTCATCCATCAACAAATGCAAGGCTTGCGCATCAACACCAGCCACATCCACCTGCGTGGCATTGAAAAACTGGTGCAGCCTGTCGATGGGCAACAGCATCAAGTCATGCAGACATAGGCCAGGCATAGCTTCAAGCTGGGCACGCGTCCATTGCACGCCTTGCGGCATGAAACGCTTAGAGGGCGACAGCACGGCGTCAGCGTGCTCTTTGGTGCCGATGCGCCACAGCAGGCTGTCGGTTTTCAAACGCGCACCTGCGCACGCACCACACGGTGTGTAGCTGCGGTATTTGGACAGCAACACACGGATGTGCATTTTGTAGGCCTTGCTTTCCAAATATTCAAAGAAGCGTTTGATGCCGTACCACTGGTGGTTCCACTTGCCTTTCCACAAAGGCGAGCCGTTGATCACCCAGTCTTTGTGCTCTTGGCTCAATTTGTACCAAGGCGTGTCACGCGGGATGCCCTCGGCCTCGGCATGGCGCATCAGGTCTTCTTGCGTCTCCACCCACGCAGGAGTTTGGATGGTTTTGATGGCGCCCGCACGCAGAGTGAGCTTGTCATTCGGAATCACCAGGCCGTAGTCAACACCAATCACGCGGCCAAATCCGCGACAGGTGTCGCACGCGCCCACGGCTGAGTTGAACGAGAACATCGAAGGAATCGGGTCGCTGTAGCGCAGGTCGCTGTCGGGGCAATGCAGGCCCGTCGAGAAGCGCCATAGCTCAGGCGTTGTTTCGGCATCTAAAGACCAGTACACATTCAAGCGGCCACCACCGCGCTTGATGGCCAGCTCAATCGCTTCCACCACACGGGCTTGTTCGGTGTTGCCGAGCTTGAAGCGATCGGCCACCACATCCAGCAATTTGCGCGGGCCAGTGGGCGTGGCCACTTCACGCTCGGCGTGAATACGCGTGAAGCCACTGGCGCTCAACCACTGCTCAACTTCTGCGGGCGTGGTGTTGGCGGGCAACTCCACGGGGAAGGTCATGATCAGGCGCGGGTCTTGCGGTTGCGCAGCGCAGCGGCGTTGCAGCTCGGCATAAATGGTTTGCGGTGTGTCGTGCTGCACGGGCTGCGCAGTTTGGCGATCAAATAAGTTACCTGCACGCGCGATGAGCAACTTCAAGTGGTCGTTCAGCTCCGTCATCGTGCCCACGGTGGAGCGTGAGCTGCGCACGGGGTTGGTTTGGTCAATCGCAATCGCGGGGGGCACACCTTCCACCTTGTCCACCGCAGGACGGTCCATGCGGTCTAAGAACTGACGCGCGTAGGCGCTGAAGGTTTCTACATAGCGACGCTGACCTTCGGCGTAGAGGGTGTCAAACACCAAACTCGATTTACCCGAACCACTGGGGCCAGTGACCACCGTGAGTTCGCCAGTGCGAATGTCGAGGTCTAAATTTTTGAGGTTGTGCTGGCGTGCGCCGCGTATACGGATGGTGCCTGTCATGGCGTGACCTTTTGAAGTGTGGCCAATATTCTAGGGATTCACACTGGCCCAGTTTGGCATCGGGGCATTGCCAACCTTAAGCACTCAATCTGTTCACGCAAAGCAAAACGCCACGGACCAGCCGTGGCGTTTTGACTTGGGAAGCAATGAAAAATTACTTGGCAGCAGATGCATCTGATGCTGCGCCAGAAGCGGCTTCAGCTGGTGCGTGCACTGCATCGGCGCCGTGCTTCTCACCCCCCATATCCAAACTATCGCCGCCTTTCATGATCACAAACATAGCCAAGCCAGCGAAGATCACGAAACCTACAAAAATTTTCAACATGTCATATCTCCGAAATCAGTAAAAAGCCCTCCGCGAGGGAGGGCTTGAATGTAGCACCTGGGTCACCCCAGATGGCTTACAAATGGTTAGTCTTCAGCGTAGATGTCCACGTCTTTGGTTTCCTTGATGAACAAGGTGCCAATCACGAATGTTGCACCCGCGATGATGATGGGGTACCACAAGCCGTTGTACATATTGCCAGTCTGCGCCACGATCGCGAAGGCAGTGGTGGGCAGCAAGCCGCCGAACCAGCCGTTACCGATGTGATATGGCAGAGACATAGAGGTATAACGGATACGTGTTGGGAACATTTCCACCAACATCGCAGCGATAGGACCGTAAACCATGGTCACCAAAATCACCAAGTAAGTGAGGATGATGGTGATCTTGACTTTGTCCACCTTGGCTGGATCAGCCTTGGCAGGGTAACCAGCGGCCTTCAAAGCAGCGCCCAAGTTAGAACCCAGCAAGCTTGCGCCAGCAGTTTTCTCGTTGCTCAAGTCTTTCACTGCCTTGGTCGCAGCTTCAATGGCCTTGGCATCCTTAGGTTCTGCAGCATTCAATGCAGTCAGCTTTTCTTCGGCTTTGGTCTTCGCAGCAGCGATGTCTTCAGCAGAGTACTTGACGTTCACCACAGTGTCACCAATCTTGATGATGGCAGGCGTACCAGCAGGTGCTACTTCGTTCTCATAGCTCACAGAAGCGCCAGCCAGACGTTGCTTGGCAATGTCGCATGAAGACGTGAACTTCTTAGTGCCTGTGGGGTTGAACTGGAATGAACATTCCGCAGGATCAGCCACCACCACCACTTTAGATGCGGCTTGTGCAGCATGCAAGTCTGGGTTAGCAGCTTTGGTCAAAGCTTCAAACACAGGGAAGTAAGTCAACACAGCCAACAAGCACCCCAACATGATGATGGGCTTACGGCCAATTTTGTCAGACAGTGCGCCAAACACGATGAAGAACGGTGTACCGATCAACAAGGAGAAAGCCACCAAGATGTTGGCTGTTGCGCCGTCCACTTTCAACGCTTGCGTCAAGAAGAACAACGCGTAGAACTGACCTGAGTACCACACCACCGCTTGACCCGCAGTCAAACCGATCAGGGCCAAGATCACAATCTTCAAGTTTTTCCATTGGCCGAAAGATTCGGTCAGGGGAGCTTTAGAAGTTTTGCCTTCTGCTTTCATTTTTTGGAAAGCGGGTGACTCGTTCATCGACAAACGAATGTAGACCGACACGGCCAACAAAGCGATCGACACGATGAACGGCACACGCCAGCCCCAATCAGCAAAAGCTTCTTCGCCGATGGCGGTACGTGTGCCCAAGATCACCATCAGCGACAGGAACAAGCCCAAAGTCGCAGTGGTTTGGATCCAAGCTGTGTATGCGCCGCGCTTGTCGTGCGGTGCGTGCTCAGCCACATACGTAGCAGCTCCGCCGTACTCGCCACCCAATGCCAAACCTTGCAGCAAACGCAAACAGATCAAGATGACGGGAGCCGCCACGCCAATGCTGGCGTAGTTAGGCAAGATGCCCACAACGAATGTGGACAAGCCCATGATCAAAATGGTCACCAAGAAGGTGTACTTACGACCAATCATGTCGCCCAAGCGGCCGAAGAAGATCGCACCGAAAGGACGCACGATGAAGCCCGCGGCAAACGCCAGCAAGGCGAAAATGAACGCAGAACCTTCATCCAAGCCGCTGAAGAATTGCTTCGCAATAATCGCGGCGAGTGAGCCGTACAGGTAAAAGTCGTACCACTCAAAAACGGTACCCAAAGAAGAGGCGAAGATGACCTTCTTCTCTTCCGCCGACATTGGGCGATTTACATCTAGTGTTGCCATATTTCTTGTCTCCTTAGACTGTTTTTCCAGCCCCTGACTGAGGGGCTGTGCCGAGCAACTATCTTGGCACCACCTGACCGTTTTCTGACTCACATCGCTCATCAAATCCATGAACAAACGAGAAACATGGTAGTAACCCTTTGATATTTTTTTTGTATGCGAAAAACAAGGCCAAATCCGAAAGAGGAGTAGCAATAACTCGCCAACAAGCGTAGGGGTATACACCGAGAAAATTTGTTGCATCTTCAAAGGATTTACCTCTGAAAAAGACCTCTTTAACCATAAGACTCGTAAGGACTTGGTCAGTCCATGTTTCCACAATGGCTTGGTCAATGAAGGAAACATCCTTCTTGCGTTTTTCAATAACCCAAATGGGAGATAACAATGAGTGATCCAGTGGTCGACAAGATCCAGAACCACCCGAAATACAAAGAGCTGCGCACTAAGCGCGGTGGCTTCGGTTGGTTCCTCGCCGTGTTGATGTTGGTCGTGTACTACGGCTACATCGCATTGATTGCATTTAACAAACCTTTCCTCGCACAACCCATCGGTGCAGGCGTAACGACCGTTGGTATTCCATTGGGCATGGGCGTGATTATTTTCACGATCGTGATCACTGGCATCTACGTGAACCGCGCTAACAGCGAATACGACGCGCTGACCAAGGAAATCTTGGAGGACGCTACAAAATGAAAAAAATCTCCACACTCTTAGGCGCATTTTTGGCGCTGGCTGCAGGCGCAGCGTTCGCAGCGGGTGGCGACCTGGGTCCAACGACCAAGCAAGCCACCAACTGGACTGCCATCATCATGTTCGGTGCATTCGTGATTGCCACCTTGGGTATCACCAAGTGGGCTGCTGCCAAAACCAAATCTGCTGCTGACTTCTACACAGCGGGTGGCGGCATCACCGGTTTCCAAAACGGCTTAGCGATTGCTGGCGACTACATGTCTGCTGCGTCGTTCCTCGGCATTTCTGCTGCTGTGATGGCATCAGGCTATGACGGTTTGATTTACTCCATCGGCTTTTTGGTCGGCTGGCCTGTGATCACCTTCTTGATGGCCGAACGTCTGCGTAACTTGGGCAAATTCACTTTTGCTGACGTGGCAGGCTACCGCTTCGCTCAAACTCCTATCCGCGCCTTTGCTGCTTCTGGCACATTGGTGGTGGTGGCGTTCTATTTGATCGCTCAGATGGTGGGCGCAGGTTCATTGATCAAACTGTTGTTCGGTTTGGACTACTGGATCGCGGTGGTGTTGGTTGGTGCATTGATGATGGTGTACGTGTTGTTCGGCGGCATGACAGCCACAACATGGGTGCAAATTATCAAAGCCATCATGCTGCTCGCTGGTGTGAGCTTCATGGCCTTCATGGTCTTGGCTAAATTCGGCTTCAGCCCCGAAGCTTTGTTTGCTAAAGGCGTTGAAGTGAAAACAGCTCTGGCAGGCACAGCCAAGGAAGCTGCCATTGCAGCGGCCACCGCGTCTGCTGCCATTGCAGCCACACCTGAAGCTGCTGCTGCCGCATCTGCCGCATTGGAAAAAGCCAATGCCACAGACGCAGCCAAAGTTGGCATGTCCATCATGGGCCCAGGCGGCTTTATCAAAGACCCCATCTCTGCCATCTCTTTCGGCATGGCTTTGATGTTCGGTACCGCGGGTTTGCCACACATCTTGATGCGCTTCTTCACAGTGCCTGATGCCAAAGAAGCTCGCAAATCAGTGTTCTGGGCAACCACATGGATCGGCTACTTCTACGTGTTGATCTTCATCATCGGTTTCGGTGCCATCACTCTGGTGATCACTGATCCTGAATTGAACGCTCAGCTCAAAGCAGGCGGAGCCAACATGGCAGCTGTGCTGGTAGCGAAAGCTGTTGGCGGCGACGTGTTCTTCGGCTTCATCTCTGCCGTGGCCTTCGCAACCATCTTGGCTGTGGTGGCTGGCTTGACTCTGTCTGGCGCATCGGCTGTGTCACACGACTTGTACGCCACCGTGTTCAAGAAGGGTAACGCTGACAGCGCTTCTGAGTTGCGCGTTTCTCGCATCACCACATTGGCTCTCGGCGTCATCGCTGTGGCCTTGGGTATTGCATTCGAGAAGCAAAACATCGCCTTCATGGTGGCCTTGGCTTTCGCGATTGCCGCGTCAGCTAACTTCCCTGTGTTGTTCATGTCTGTGCTGTGGAAAGATTGCACGACCAAAGGCGCCGTCATCGGTGGCTTCTTGGGCTTGGCTTCTTCTGTGGCGTTGACCGTGGTGTCACCTTCTGTGTGGGAAGCCACACTGGGCAACCCCAAAGGTTCCGCATGGTTCCCTTATGCTTCACCTGCCTTGTTCTCTATGACCATCGGCTTCGTGGGCATCTGGTTGTTCTCCATCTTGGACAACAGCGAACAAGCCAAGAAAGAGCGCGCAGCGTTCGCCGCACAACAAGTGCGTTCGGAAACTGGCTTCGGCGCTTCTGGCGCATCAGGTCACTAAGACCTTCTGCCACTGAGTCCTTCGGGACTCAGTCCACTGAAACCGAGCATTCGTGCTCGGTTTTTTTATGTCTATTTGCTTTGTTTACTTTTTGTGCTTTGGTGTTTGCGTTGACTGATAAGTGTGAGGGACACACAGACGTGGCTTACATCGCTTCGCGACGAATGGCGCCGCATCTGTATGCCCCTCACACTTTGTGTTTCGGTGGGCTTTATGTGTAGCGAAGTCGCTGACCGTCAAACTAGCTGGCCCACTGAGCAACTGCAGGCACACGGTACTTCACTCGCCCACAAGCGAAAGCGAGGTGAGGTGGGCGAATACGGCGCCATTCGTCGCGCAGCGATGTAAGCCGTGTTCGCCTACCTCACCTCGCGCGCCAAAGAAGGGAAGTTAAAAACTCAAGAACCCCGCAACTGACGCAACTTAATGAACGCCATCGCAGCCATCACTGCGTCATTCAAAGCGTCGTGCGCATCACGCACTGGCAAATCCAAATCCGTCATCAGCGTGGCAAAGCGCAGATCAATGTTGGGATTCGTCTGCTGTTCGTACGGCAGCATTTGGCGAAACTTGTGGTCGTAGTACATCGCCGAAACTTCGATTTTGGGCTGAGGCAGACCCTGCCCCAACAGCGGCCAAATCGCGCGGTTCACCATGGCCACATCGAACTCTAAAAAGTAGCCTACCAGTGGACGGCTGCCAATAAAACGCATGAGCTGCTTCATGGCCTCATCGACAGGCAGTCCTTGCGCCACGTCTTGCTCGCGCAAACGGTGAATGCGCACGCTGTCAGCGGATACGCCACGCTCTGGACGAACCAACACTTCAAAGCGCTCGCTGGTCATGATTTTGTTACCCACGATGCGCACGGCGCCAATGGAGATGATTTCATCCGTACCGACATTCAAACCAGTGGTCTCGCAATCCAGCGACACCCACTCATTGGGTGGCGGCTCGTCGAACATGAAGCGAAACTCGGGCAAGCCGAGGTGATAGATCAGCCACTCGCGCTTGAGCGCAGCCCACCACGTCAATGGAGAAAGCAACGATGTCATCAGAGTGCATCCAACTTGAAGCGACTACGTAACAAGGTTTTGAAATGTTTCACCACGCCCAAGGCGTCTTTGAGTAAATCGCGCTCCAGGGTAGAGAGCTTGCTCACGTTCACCAAACCCGACACTGCGTGCTGCGTTTCCATCTCAGTCACGCCAGCTTTCAACTTCAGCCCCATCAAAAAGTGCAAGCTCTGAATGAGGTCAGCGCCCAACTCTTTCGTGATCACGTTTTTATTCACCAAGGCTTCTATACGCGCCACGGTGCTGGTCTCTTTCAAATGTTCAGCCAACGCCAAGCTACGCACGCCATGCACCAAGGGGAAGATGCCTTCTTTCTTCAGATGCAAGCCCTGTTGGTTCTCTAAGCCTAGCAAGCGATTCCACCAGCCATGGCTATTGCCAAAAGCATCTATAGCGGCAGCAAAACGCGCCAGCATGGCATCGTTGTCCGTGGCAAACCGCATGAGCACCATCTGAGCATCTTGCAACAAATGTGCATCGCCGCAGACGGCATGCGCGTCTAAGAAGATCGCCAAATTCATCAAGCTATCAGCATCGGGCATGATGAGCCACTGCTTCACCATTTGCCCAAAGTCATGTGCGGTTTTGCGCCACATGGAATTGCTGATCATGATGTGACCTGGGCACTCGGGATAGCCAAACATCGACAGTGCTTGCGAGAAGGATTGGCAAATGGCCTCTAGGTTTTCGGGTGGCGTATAACCATCGCGCAAAATGAGTCCGTTATCTTGATCGGTTTTGAGCAGCTGCTCGCCGCGCCCTTCACTGCCCATCACAAACAAGCAACTGTTTGCCACCAAATCCGCGGGGGCAATGAGCTGCCAAGCGCGCTCAAACAAACGTGCATTCAAGTCTTGCACCAACCGTGCAATCAAACTCACGCGCGTACCACTGCGGTACAGCGTGGTGACCATGCGCGTGATTTGTGTTGCGGCTTGCGCCAATCCCTCAATGTCGGTGGCCGCCTCCACTTGCACCGTGATGAGGTGCGAATGGTTAGACAAAAAGCTAAACAAGTCCAAAGCTTCGAGCACGCCCACCACTTGGTTGTCATCCATCACCACCAAACGGTGCACGCGGTGACGTTGCAACAATGCCAACGCATCGCCCACTTGATCAGAGGGGTGAACAGCAATGAGTTGGAAGTTGGCCAAATCGCCAACCTTTTGTTGATCGAGTGGCGTGCCATTCAAAATGGCACGCTGCAGCGTAGATGCTGTGAACATCCCCAATCGCTCTGGCGCGGCTGCGCTATCGCGCACCAACACGCACTTGGTGCGCTGCGCTTGCAACACCTTCACCACCGACAGCACATCGGCATTCATCTCCACAAAATGCGCAGGGCGCACAAACGCCTCATCCACGCGAGAAAGCGTGAGCGACTGCAATTCATGCTGACTTTGCCGTTGGGACAAGGCCGTGAGCTTGTTGCTCAAGTCGGAGAACAGCAACGCGCCAAACGTGGCGTTGCTCGCGATCAACTCCGTGACGGTTTGACGCGCCAGCTGATAAGCCACCACCTCTTCTTGCGCCACGAATTTATTACTGGTTTTACCTGCCACTAGCCCGCGCCCATCAAAGGTGTCGTCAGGCCCATAGGTGGCGATGACTTCGTCGCCGTCGTACTGCGTGACAAAGCCTTTGATGATGACGAACAAATGCGTGGGAGCGGTTCCCACGTTCAAGATGGCCTCGCCCTCTGGGTAATAGACCACGTCCACACTGTCACGCACCAAGCGCTGTTGGTCGGGTGTTAAGCAGTCAAACGGGGAGGCAGAAAAGTTAAAAGCGTTGGGCATAAGGCATTGTCATGGCAATACCCTGATTCAACGCTTCACGCCTTGCTGGATGCTTGCGGCAGCATCCCATGTCGAGTCAAACCATTGATCTCCGTCAAGGTAAGCGCGCATCATGGGCAAGGCGTCTAAACCCCAAAACACTTTGTCGTCCACGCAAAACGTGGGCACACCAAACACCCCGCGGGCAATGGCCTCTTCTGTGTTGGCCTTGAGCTGCTCTTTAACCTCTGGCGCATCCACTGAGCGCTGGGGGGCCAGCTGCTGCGCAAGGGCTTGTAACCGCAGGGCATCATCTGCAGGGGCGCCGCCCTGCCAGACGTGCTTGAAGATGGTGTCGCACACATAGCGATTGGGCTCGCCCTGCGCACTGCAAGCCACCGCCAAGCGCAGCAATGACAGCGGATTGAACGGATGCGACTGAGGCATGTCCATCGCCACACCCAATTGCTTGGCTTGCCACAGCACTTGTCGATACGTCCACTCACGCTTGCCTGCAATTTCAGCGGGCCCCAGCTGTCCATGGTGCTTGAGCATGCCTGCAAACAACACTGGCTTGTAAACCATGCAATGGCTCACACCCATCAAACTTTGGGGCAGCGCCTGAAATGCGAGATATGCATAGGGAGAGATGAAATCAAGGTAGCAGGTGATGGTTTTCATGGCATGCATCCTAGCAAGCAAGGCGGTTTGTCGACGCGGATGGAGCGTTCAAGCCACAGCGTCGCGGGCTGCGGCCAAACGCTCACCAATGGCCTGCCAAACCGCGCGTTTTTCGTCGGATGACCGATGCGCCCAACCGCCAATTTCATCCAAAGTACGCCAACAGCCCACGCAAGCGCTGGCGTCGTCCGACATCAAACACACCGAGATGCAAGGTGATGGCGGCACATCGGTACTCGCCAACACACGCGGTACTTGCGCGAGCAATCGCAGGTCCGACGGCGTTAGGCCTTTGGTCTTTGGGGTGAGTTCGCTTCCACACATGGGTTGCATTGTCAGCGAACACTGCACCTCAAGCGGCGCGCTTGTTCAAAACCGCGCGTGACACGAGGGAATTGGGTTGACGCCCCAGAGCCTCACTGATGAACAAACCCGCATCGATCAATTTGTCCAAATCAATGCCCGTCTCAATGCCCATGCCTTGCATCATGTAGACCACATCTTCCGTGGCCACATTGCCCGTGGCGCCTTTGGCATACGGGCAACCACCGAGGCCCGCAACGGAAGACTGAAAATTCCACACGCCCATTTGCAAGGCCGCCAAGGTATTGACCAAAGCTTGCCCATAGGTGTCATGGAAGTGGCCTGACACATCGTTGAGCGCATAGTGCTTGAGCGTGGCCTCGATGGCCGCTTGCACTTTGCGCGGCGTACCCACACCAATGGTGTCGGCCACATCCACGCGTTGAACACCGATGCCCTTCATCAACCCTGCCAAGTAGCCTACGCGATCAGGGGCAATGTCCCCCTCATACGGACAACCCACCGTGCAGCTCATGGCGCCACGCACCGCAATGCCTGCGTCCCGTGCAGCCTTCACCACGGGGGCGAATCGCTCGATGCTTTCGGCAATAGAGCAGTTGATGTTCTTTTGGCTAAACGCTTCGCTGGCCGCACCAAACACCACAATTTCGTCAGGCTTCGTTTTCAGCGCTGCTTCAAAACCTTGCAGATTGGGCGTGAGTACCGAGTAGCGCACACCCGCTTCACGGTGAATGCCAGCCATCACCTCGGCGTTGTCGGCCATTTGCGGCACCCATTTGGGCGACACAAAACTGGTGACTTCAATTTCTTTCAAACCCGCGGCTTGCAAGCGGTGCACCAGCTCCACCTTGACGGCGGCTGGCACGGGTTGCTTTTCGTTTTGCAGGCCGTCACGCGGCCCCACATCAATCAAACGCACGCGATGCGGCAAAGAATTCAACATGGTCACACTTTCAATTTCAAAAGCTCTTCGCCTTCGGCCACTTGGTCCCCTGGCGCATAGAGCAGCTCCAACACTTCACCATCCGCAGGCGCGGCAATGGTGTGCTCCATTTTCATCGCTTCCATCACGGCCAGCGGCTGGCCCGCCTTCACTGTGTCACCAGCCTTCACAGCAAACGACACCACCTTGCCCGGCATGGGCGCGGTCAAGCGGCCACCTGCCTCTTGTGCTTCACCAGCATGGGCCAAAGCATCCACCACGGTAATGCGTGTCGCACCTTGTGGGGTAAACACATGGGCTACATCTTCATGGCCTTGTGTTTCGTGGAACACCTGCACGCGCGCGTGCTGGCCTGCGAAGCTGATGTGCAGCGCATCGCCGTCTTCGTGGTAGGTCAAAGCGCCAGACACATCGCCATCTGCATCCGACACGCACAACTGCAAACTGCCGTCGTGCGCATAAGTCAACACCGTTGCGTATGACGCTCCATGGAAGACAAAACCAAAGTTGCGCGTGGCCACGCCGTACGCGCGCCAGCCATCGCGTGCGCTGAAAGGATCGTTGCCTATCAAGGCTTGTTCACGGTGAAGCGCATGGGCCACCACCGATGCTGCAGTGAGTGCCAAGCCCAAAGGCTCTTGCGCAAACAAGGCTTTTTCTTCGCGTTGAATCAACGCGGTGTCGAGCTTGGCCGTCGCAAATGAATCGGTGCGGATGATGTGACGCAAGAACTGCACATTGGTGGTTAAACCGACGATGCGGGTTTGCGACAGCGCTTCGTCCAAACGCGCCAGCGCTTGCTCGCGCGTGTCGCCATGCACGATGAGCTTGGCCACCATAGAGTCGTAAAACGGGCTGATGCTGTCGCCCTCGCGCACGCCGTCATCGATGCGGACCGCGACGCCTGTGTCGCTCTCATTAGTGATTTCAAAACTGCTACACGCAGGCTTGCGATACACCGCCAAAGTACCCGTGGCAGGCAAAAAGTTGTTGTCTGGATTCTCGGCGCAAATGCGCGCCTCAATCGCGTGGCCGTGAATGCGCAAATCGCTTTGCTGCAAGGGCAAAGGTTGACCGCTGGCCACACGCAGTTGCCACTCCACCAAGTCCAAGCCGGTGATGGCTTCGGTCACTGGATGCTCCACCTGCAACCGCGTGTTCATCTCCATGAAATAAAACTTCATGGACTCGGGTTTATCGTAGGCGGTTTGCTCCACGATGAATTCCACCGTGCCTGCGCCCACATAGTTCACCGCTTTGGCGGCAGCCACTGCAGCCTCGCCCATCTGCTTACGCAAGGCGTCGGTCATGCCAGGCGCGGGGGCTTCTTCCAACACTTTTTGGTGGCGGCGCTGCACAGAGCAATCGCGCTCAAACAAATACACGCAGTTGCCATGGGTGTCGCCAAACACTTGAATTTCAATGTGGCGAGGGCGTTGCACATATTTTTCAATCAACACCGCATCGTCGCCAAAGCTGTTGATGGCCTCGCGCTTGCAACTGGCCAACGCATCAGCAAACTCGGCGCTGCTGTTGACCACGCGCATACCTTTGCCGCCACCGCCTGCGCTGGCTTTGATGAGCGCGGGGTAGCCAATGCGGTCGGCTTCGCGCTGCAGCAAAGCAGGGTCTTGGTCGGCCGCGTGGTAGCCAGGCACCAAGGGCACGCCTGCTTTTTCCATCAACTGTTTGGATTCGGCTTTCAAACCCATCGCCAAGATGGCAGAAGCAGGTGGGCCAATGAACACGAGCCCTGCCGCCGCACAGGCTTTGGCAAAGTCTTCGTTCTCGCTCAAAAAGCCGTAACCTGGATGCACTGCTTGCGCGCCTGTGTCTTTGGCTGCTTGCAAGATGCGCTCCCAGCGCAAGTAGCTGTCTTTGGGGGCACTGCCGCCAATGTGCACGGCTTCGTCACACACCTGCACATGCTTGGCTTGGGCGTCGGCATCCGAATACACGGCCACGGTTTTGATGCCCATGCGCTTGGCTGTAGCTGCCACGCGGCAGGCGATTTCGCCACGGTTGGCGATGAGGATTTTGTTAAACATGGTGTTGTGTCTCTCTAGTCAAACCAGCCGTTAAATCAACCACGAAGGCTTGCGTTTTTGCAAGAAGGATTGCACGCCTTCTTTGCCTTCGTCACTCGAACGAATGTCAGCAATGCCCGACACGGTGTGCGCCACCAAGGCGTCATCAATTTCGCGCTCGGCCACGTCTTGCACCAAGCGTTTGCAAGCGCGCACAGCGTTGGGACTGGCACTGACCAAGGCACTGGTCAGCTCGGCCACTTTGGCATCCAACGCATCGGCTGCAACGACTTCGTGAACCAAACCGATGCGATGGGCCTCTGCCGCACTGAAACGCTCAGCCGTTAAAAAGTAACGGTGCGAAGCACGGGCACCCATGGCACGAATCACATAGGGGCTGATGGTGGCGGGAATGAGGCCCAGCTTCACCTCACTCAAGCAATAGGTGGCCGTGTCCACACTCACGGCCACATCACATGCCGCGACCAAGCCCACGCCCCCTGCAAACACATCACCCTGCACGCGTGCGATGGTGGGTTTGGGGCATTCGTAAATGGCGCGCAACATAGCGGCGAGTTGACCTGCGTCGGCCAGGTTCTCGTCACGCGTGTAGTCAGCCATGCGTCGCATCCAGTTCAGATCGGCCCCCGCGCAAAACGCAGGGCCTTCTGCGGCCAGAACCACGCAGCGCACATCGGCGGCTTGGCCCGCTTCGGTGAAAGCGGTTTTCAACTCAGCAATCACCTCGTCGTTGAACGCGTTGCGCACATCGGGGCGGCTGAGGGTGATGGTGCGAATCGCACCTTGGTTGGTGATGGTGAGTGCGCTCATGTCTGTCACCCATCACATGCGGAACAAACCAAACTTGGTCTCAGGGATGGGCGCATTCAACGACGTGCTCAACCCCAACGCCAACACGCGGCGGGTATCGGCGGGGTCAATCACCCCGTCGTCCCACAAACGTGCAGTGGCGAAGTAGGGGTGGCCTTGGTGTTCGTACTGTTGGCGAATCGGGTCTTTGAAAGCCTGCTCTTCTTCGGCGCTCCACTGCCCGCCTTTGGCTTCAATGCCATCGCGCTTGACCGTGGCCAACACGCTGGCTGCTTGCTCGCCACCCATGACGCTGATGCGTGCGTTCGGCCACATCCACAAAAAGCGCGGGGCGAAAGCGCGGCCACACATGCCGTAGTTGCCAGCGCCAAAACTGCCGCCGATGATGATGGTGAACTTGGGCACAGCGGCTGTCGCCACGGCCGTGACCATCTTGGCACCGTTGCGGGCGATGCCTTCGTTTTCGTACTTGCGACCCACCATGAAGCCAGTGATGTTCTGCAGAAACACGAGCGGGATTTTGCGTTGGCAGCACAGCTCAATAAAGTGCGCGCCCTTCAAGGCCGACTCACTGAACAAAATGCCGTTGTTGGCAATGATGCCTACGGGCATGCCTTCGATGCGCGCAAAGCCACACACCAGCGTGGTGCCAAAGCGTGCTTTGAACTCATCAAACTCCGAGCCATCGACGATGCGCGCAATGATCTCGCGCACATCAAACGGTTTGCGTGTGTCCGTGGGGATGACGCCATACAACTCTTGCGCGTCGTACTTCGGAGGTACAGGCGCATGGGTTGCAATGTTGGGTTGCTTCTGTGCATTCAGGTTCTTCACCGCTTGGCGTGCCAGCGCCAGCGCGTGCACATCGTTTTGCGCCAAATGGTCGGCCACGCCTGAAAGGCGTGTGTGCACATCGCCACCGCCTAAGTCTTCGGCGCTCACCACTTCACCTGTGGCAGCCTTCACCAAGGGTGGGCCGCCTAAAAAGATGGTGCCTTGGTTTTTGACGATGATGGTTTCGTCGCTCATGGCGGGCACATACGCGCCGCCAGCGGTACAACTGCCCATCACCACCGCGATTTGCGCGAGGCCTTGGGCGCTCATGTTGGCTTGGTTGAAAAAGATGCGACCAAAGTGGTCACGGTCGGGGAACACCTCGTCTTGGTTGGGCAAATTGGCCCCGCCCGAGTCCACCAAGTAAATACAAGGCAAGTTGTTTTGCTGCGCGATTTCTTGCGCACGCAAATGTTTCTTCACCGTCATGGGGTAGTAGGTGCCGCCCTTCACTGTGGCGTCGTTGCACACGATCATGCAGTCCACACCGCTGACGCGACCAATGCCAGCAATCAAGCCTGCGCAAGGCGCGTCGTTGTTGTACATGTTGAGCGCGGCGAGTGGTGCCACTTCTAAAAATGGTGTGCCAGGGTCAAGCAGCATTTGCACGCGATCACGGGGCAGCAGCTTGCCGCGTGCCGTGTGTTTGGCGCGAGCGGCCTCACCGCCTCCGACCGAAATTTTTTCTAGGTGCGTTTTGAGGTCTTCCACCACCGTGCGCATGGCAGCAGCATTGGCCGCGAAATCGGCAGAGCGTGGATTGAGCTGGGAATGCAAAACAGTCATCGTGTTTTTCCTATGAAGGCGTTAAGGCCAAGCTTAGGCCGTTTACCGCCACGGCCTGCGTCATATGGGTTGCAAATCCTGCCACAATGTTGCTTCTTATGGTTCGTCCTAACCCCACCCCAGAAACCACCCCCGCCTTGGGCCGTGCCGAGACGCCGATTGCTTTCATTCAAGCAATTGCAACGGCTTACGCCCAACGTGGTTTGCGCATAGAAGGAGCCTTGGAAAAGGCACAAATCAAGCCACAACTTCTGAAGAAAAACAATGCGCGTGTGACCGCCATGCAAATGGAGCTGGTCTCTGGCATTGCCATGCAAGAGCTAAACGACGAAGGCCTAGGCTGGTTCAGCCGTCGCTTGCCGTGGGGTAGCTATGGTCTCTTGGTGCGCGCCTCACTCACCTCGTCCACGCTGGGTTTGGCACTGACGCGTTGGTGCAGGCACCACGGTTTGTTGACTGACGACATTCATCTTTCGCTCACAGAACGCAACGGCATCGCCACCTTGCAACTCGACGAGGTGCGCGGACTTGGCGTGTTTCAAGAGTTTTGCGTGGTGTCGGTGCTGCGCAATGCGCTGGGTGTGGCGTGTTGGTTGACCGATTCACGGATTCCACTCACCGCCACGCACCTGCGTTTTGCACCGCCCACACATGCCGACAGTTACCGTGTGTTGTTTGATGGCCCGACGCACTTCAAGGCATCTGCCCATTGCTTGCAGTTTGATGCGGGCTACCTCGCCCTGCCTGTACGCCGCGACGAAGCCGCCCTGCAACAAATGCTGCAACGCGCCCTGCTACTGACCGTGCGCCCTTATCGGCGCGACCGCTTGTTGGTAGAAAAAGTGCGCCAAACCTTGGCACAGCACCCTGAGCACAGCCGCAACGCGGAGGACTTGGCGGCATGGCTGAACATGTCAGCCCGCACTTTGCACCGCCAGCTGCAAGAAGAGGGGGCGAGCCTGCAGCAACTCAAAAACAGCGTGCGTCGCGAGCGTGCCGTGCACTTGCTGCTCAAAACCCAAAAACCCATCAAACTCATTGCTGAAGAAGTGGGCTTCACCAACACCAAAAGCTTTATGCGCGCCATTCGCACCTGGACTGGGCATACTGCTGAAACACTTCGATCTGGCGAGGCTGCGCGACTTGACCTATCACAAGTTACCCGTCAGCCCAAACAGGCATGATGAACCACATTACACAAGGAGACGCACCAAATGAAATGGGCCTTACTGTCAGACATCCATGCCAATCTTCAGGCATTGCAAGCATGCATGACCCACGCGCGCGAACAAGGTGCAGAAAAATGGGCGATTCTGGGTGACATGGTGGGATATGGGGCCGACCCCTGTCCCGTTCTAGAAACCATCATGGCTCTGCATGACAAAGGAGCCGTGGTGCTTCAAGGCAACCACGATGCCATGGCCGTCACACCGCCTCAAGCCGAAGGCAGCTTGGGGGCCATGACCGCCGCTTGGACCTACCAACAGCTCGCCCCCGCCTACCGCAGGTTTTTGGCGCACGTGCCGCTCACACAACGCATTGACCACATGCTGCTCGTGCACGCCAGCGCGCATCAACCCAAAGACTGGCGCTACATCGACAACGAACGCAGCGCCCAACAATGCTTGGATGCCGCGTCCAAAGAAACGGCGCACACCCATGTATTCGTCGGTCATGTGCATCACCAAAGTTTGTACTACCAAGGCTCAGGGCGTGGATTGATGTCATTTGTGCCGACGCCTGGCGTACCCGTTCCTGTCATGCGGCACCGATCGTGGATCGCCACCGTCGGCTCGGTGGGGCAGCCCCGTGATGGCGACCCACGCGCCATGTATGCCATGTATGACGATGTCAACAGCCGCATCACGTTTCACCGCGTGCCCTACGACTACGCAGCAGCGGCTAACGCCATTCGCAGCGCGGGCCTACCCGAATACTTTGCCTCACGCTTGGAGGAAGGCCGATGAAACTCATTGAGCCAGGCACCTTGATCGACGGTTTTGAAGTCGGGCGTTGCATCCATGCTGGCGGCATGGCGCATATCTATGAGGTGCAACATGCCCCTGGGCCTGATGGCCAGCGACGCGAATCCGAGTTCACCATGGCCATGAAAATTCCACGCATGACGGCGGGGGATGGCGCAGAAACCATTGTGAGCTTTGAAGTCGAACTGACCATCATGCCCGCCCTGACAGGCCCACACGTCCCTAGGTTTGTGGCAGCAGGCGACCTGAGTCGCACCCCGTATTTGGTGATGGAATACATCGAAGGCCACACCCTAGACCACTGGTTAGAAGGCGCAACGCCTCTCGATCCCGCCACCATTGCCAAGCTGGGCTCTGCAATTGCCAAAGCCGCGCACAGCTTGCACAAACAAAATGTATGTCACCTCGATATCAAGCCTGCCAATGTCTTGATCAAGCCCAACGGACAAGCTGTGTTCTTGGATTTTGGGCTTTCCTGTCATGCACACTATCCCGACTTGTTGGCCGAGGAAATGCGCAAGGCCGTAGGGTCCCCCATCTGGATTGCGCCTGAGCAAGTCGTGGGCGTACGCGGCGATCCGCGCAGCGACGTGTTTGCCATTGGCGTCATGCTGTATCAACTCGCAACGGGCGAAGCCCCGTTTGGCGAGCCCGCCACCACCGAAGGCATGCGTCAGCGCTTGTGGATGGACCCCACGCCACCGCGTCGGCGTCGGCCCGACTTACCCGAGTGGTTGCAAGAAGTCATCCTGCGTTGTCTAGAGCCCGAAGCCCAGCACCGCTATAGCTCGGCAGCCTTGTTGGCGTTTGACCTGGATAACGTCGACCAGATCACCATCACCGATCGCGGACGCCAAACCGAAGGCACAGGTTTTTGGACACACTTCAAACGCTGGTTGCGCGCTGCAGGCAAGCACTACCAACCCTCGCCGCTACCCTCGCGGCAAATCGAAGAAGTGCCCATCATCATGGTGGCGGTGCCACACTACGACGTGACGGATGCCACCCTGTACTCTTTGCGCGAAGCGGTGTCACGATCTCTGGGCATCCGCCCTGGCGCACGTCTGGCATGTGTCTGCGTGATCTCCCCCAGCGACAGCAGCAGCACCGACGCATCGCGCAGCGAAACCACGCTCCAGCGTCAGCACATCACCCGCATGCGCCAGTGGGCGCAACCGCTGGACCTGACGCACCACCAAGCATCTTTCCACGTGCTGGAGTCCAGTGATGTGGCCGATGCGCTGCTGCGCTACGCACACGGCAACGATGTGAACATGATCATCATGGGCGCAGCCACGCATGGCTTGCAGGTGCAACGCTTTGTGGCCACCGTCCCCATCAAAGTGGCTATGGAAGCACCTTGCACTGTGATTTTGGTGAAGCAAAGTTTGCCGTTTGAGGCGCTGTTCCAACCCAACTAAATGCGTAAATCACGCATGTGTGTAAACACATGCGTGGCTCCTGCCTGCGTTAAGACATCTATCGGCGCGCTTGGCGGCGCATAGCCCCACACGGTGGCGCCCGCGGCCACACCTGCAGTCACACCAATGGGCGTGTCTTCCACCACCAAGCAACGTTTGGGGTCGACTTGCAAATGCGCAGCAGCGGCTAGGTACACATCGGGGAAGGGTTTGCTGCGCGGGGTTTCGTGGCCGCTGAAAATGCGGCCCTCAAAAAAGTCAGCCAAGCCTACACGCTGCAACATCATCTCGACCTTGTAGCGGTCTGCGCCTGAAGCCACAGCAATGCGGCCTTGGCATTGGGTGTGCCAGTAGCGCACGGCATCGAGTGCACCGTCGATCAAGGTAATTTCGGTTTCAAGCCGCAGATTGCGGCGACGATAAAACTCGTCCATGAACGCATCGGTCAAGGGCTTGCCCGTGTGGCGCTCGATCAGTTCGGCGCGGCTGCGCACGGAGTAACCCACGAAGTGCGCCATGCATTCGGCTAGATCCAAGCGCCAGCCGTTTTCTTCCAACATGTCACGCAGTGCGCCACAGGTGATGGCTTCGCTGTCGACCAGCACGCCATCGCAATCAAATAAAACCGCATCAAAAGTCATGCGGGAATTATCCGCGTTGGTCACCATCGACATAAAACCAACGGCCGTCTTCGCGCACAAAGCGGCTGCGCTCGTGCAAACGCACCGCTTGGCCCTGCACGCGGTAACGCGCCACAAACTCCACCTCGGCGGTGTCAGCCCCCGTCACTTGGTGTTGGCGCACCTCCAAGCCGAGCCACTTGGCACCCGCGTCAAAGTCGAGTGATGCGGGACGGGTGCTGCTGTGCCATGTGGCCAGCAAGTAGCTGGCTTGCTCGCGCACAAACGCGCTGTAGCGCGAGCGCATGAGGTGCTCGGCATCGAGGGCAGGGGCTTCGTTGAAGTGATCGACAAAACGCCCGCAGCAATCGGCATAGGCCACAGGGCTTTTTTTGCCGTCCACACGCCCGCAAGGGCAAGCGTGTGTGGTCATCAAGCCAAGGCGCGTTGGATGATGATTTTTTGCACGTCGCTGGTGCCTTCGTAAATTTGGCACACACGCACATCGCGGTAAATGCGCTCCACGGGGAAGTCATTCACCACGCCATAACCACCCAAGGTTTGAATGGCGACGCTGCACACTTTCTCGGCCGTTTCGCTGGCAAAGAGTTTGGCCATGGCCGCCTCTTTCAAACAAGGCAAGCCCGCGTCACGCAAACTGGCCGCGTGGTACATGAGTTGACGCGCCGCTTCGAGCTGCGTGGCGCACTCGGCCAAACGAAAGCCCACGGCTTGGTGGTTGAAGATGGCGGTACCAAAGCTCACGCGTTCTTTGCTGTACTGCAACGCGGCTTCAAACGCACTGCGGGCCATGCCAATGCTTTGCGCAGCAATGCCAATGCGGCCGCCTTCCAATGCGGACAAGGCAATTTTGTAACCCTCGCCTTCTTGACCAATGAGGTTTTCGGCGGGGATGCGGCAGTTGTCAAAGTTGATTTGCGCGGTGTCACTGCTGTGCTGGCCGAGCTTTTCTTCCAAACGAGCCACGTGATAGCCAGAAGCGTTGGTCGGCACGATGAACGCGCTCATGCCCTTCTTGCCCGCGCCTTTATCGGTCACGGCAATGACGATGGCGACGTGGCCATTTTTGCCACTCGTGATGAATTGCTTGACGCCGTTGATGACGTATTCGTCGCCCTCTTTGGTCGCGGTGGTGCGCAGTGCGGATGCATCAGATCCCACATGCGGCTCAGTCAAACAAAACGCGCCGAGCATGTTGCCCTGCGCCAGCTCAGTGAGCCATTTCTTTTTCTGCGCATCGTTGCCGTAGCGCATGAGGATGGCGTTGACAGGGCAGTTGGTCACGCTGATGGCGGTGCTGGTGCCGCCATCGCCAGCAGCAATTTCTTCTAAAACGATGGCCAGCGTGGTGTAGTCCAAGCCCGCGCCGCCCAGCTCTTCGGGCACGCAAATGCCATAGGCACCGAGTGCGGCCAAGCCTTTGTGCACCTCGTGTGGGAAGATTTCTTCTTTATCCCACTTGGCCGCGTTGGGCCAGAGCTCTTGTTGCGCAAAGTCGCGCACGGCGTCGCGAATCATGGTTTGGTCGGGGGTGAGCAACATGATGCGTCCTTAGATGATTTCTAACGCAACAGCCGTGCCTTCGCCGCCGCCAATGCACAAAGTGGCCAAACCTTTTTTGAGGCCGCGTGCTTTAAGGGCGTGGATGAGCGTGACCATGATGCGCGCACCCGATGCACCGATGGGGTGACCCAATGCACACGCGCCGCCATTGACGTTGACCTTGTCGTGCGACACGTTGAGTTCTTTCATCAAGGCCATGGGCACCACGGCAAAGGCTTCATTGACTTCCCACAGGTCCACGTCTTCCACTTTCCAGCCTGCTTTGGCCAAGGCTTTTTGTGTCGCACCGACGGGCGCAGTGGCAAACCACTCTGGCTCTTGCGCGTGGGTGGCGTGGCTGACGATGCGCGCCAAAGGCTTGCAGCCCAACTGCTTGGCTGTGCTTTCACGCATCAACACCATGGCCGCGCCACCGTCGTTGATGGACGAGCTAGAAGCGGCGGTAATGGTGCCGTCTTTTTTGAACGCAGGTTTGAGCGAGGTAATTTTGTCAAGCTTGATCTTGCCTGGGCCTTCGTCAATCGAAATCACGGTCTCGCCTGCACGACCTTTGACGGTGACGGGTGTGATTTCTGTGGCGAATGCACCGCTTTCGGTGGCGGCCTTGGCACGTTGCACACTGGCTGTGGCAAACGCGTCTTGCTCGGCGCGAGTGAAGTTGTATTTGGCAGCGCAGTCTTCACCAAAGGTGCCCATGCTGCGGCCTGGTTCGTAGGCATCTTCCAAACCGTCAAGCATCATGTGGTCAAAGATGCGGTCGTGGCCAATGCGGTAGCCGCCACGGCCTTTGAGCATGAGGTAAGGCGCATTGGTCATGCTCTCCATGCCACCAGCCACCAACACATCGTGTGTGCCAGCCAACAACATGTCGTGCGCAAACATGGCGGCACGCATGCCCGAGCCACACATCTTGGACAAGGTGACAGCGCCAGCGCTCTTGGGCAAACCGCCTTTGAACGCCGCTTGACGTGCAGGCGCTTGACCTTGGCCTGCCATCAAACAGTTGCCAAACAAGACTTCAGTCACCAACTCTGGGTTGATGCCTGCACGCTCCACTGCGGCTTTGATGGCAGCGCCACCGAGGTCATGTGCGGCGAGGCTTGAGAAGTCGCCTTGAAAACTGCCCATAGGCGTACGGGCAGCGCTGACGATGACGATAGGGTCGGACATGTATTTCTCCAATGAATAATGAAAATGCCACGCCAACCCAAAGGGTCACGCAGCGGGAAGCATGCCACCACGTGGGTAGCGTTTGAAAGCGCTGCGGAAGACATCGACCACTTCGCCTGCGTGGCTCATGGTGACGCCAAGGTCTTTGACCAAACCGTTGTCGAGCCCGTAAATCCAGCCGTGCACCGTGACTTTTTGGCCACGGCCCCAGGCGTCTTGCATGACGTTGGACAGTGCCACGTTACCCACCTGTTCGATCACATTCATCTCGCACATGACCGACTCCAGCTCGTCTTGTGGCAAGTGGTTGAGGCGTTGGCGATGACGCAAGCGAACGTCTTGCACATGACGCAACCAGTTATCAGCCAAGCCCACGCGTGTGCCACGCGTAGCAGCCAGCACACCACCACATCCGTAATGACCTACCACCATGATGTGCTCGACTTTGAGTGCATCCACCGCGTACTGAATGACGGACAAGGCATTGAGGTCGGAGTGCACCACCACGTTGGCCACGTTGCGATGCACAAACACTTCACCTGGATCAAGGCCCGTGATTTGGTTGGCAGGCACGCGGCTGTCGGAGCAGCCAATCCACAAATACTTAGGGTTTTGCTGATTGGCCAGGCGTGAGAAGTACGCAGGGTTTTCTTGAACCATGCGGTCCGCCCAAGCGCGGTTGTTATCAAAGAGGTGTTGTAGTGATTTGCTCATGCGTCAATTGTCGCAGTGCCGCAATTGCCTTAACAAGTTTCAGCGAATAGCTCACGGCCAATCAACATGCGGCGAATTTCGCTGGTGCCGGCACCGATCTCGTACAGCTTGGCATCGCGCCACAAACGGCCCAATGGGTATTCGTTGATGTAGCCGTTGCCACCAAAAATCTGCACACCTTCGCCGGCCATCCATGTGGCCTTCTCGGCGGTCCACAAAATGACAGACGCGCAGTCTTTACGCACTTGGCGCACGTGATCGGTACCGAGCAAATCGAGGTTTTTCGCCACGGTGTAGGCAAAGCTGCGGCCAGCTTGGAGCACGGTGTACATGTCGGCCACTTTGCCTTGGATGAGTTGGAACTCGCCAATGCTTTGACCGAATTGCTTGCGGTCGTGGATGTACGGAATGACGTTGTCCATCACCGATTGCATGATGCCCAAGGGCCCCCCAGTGAGCACGGCGCGTTCGTAGTCCAAACCGCTCATCAACACTTTGGCGCCCATGTTGAGACCGCCCAAAATGTTGGCCTCTGGCACCTCGACGTTTTGGAACACCAGCTCGCCCGTGTGGCTGCCGCGCATACCGAGCTTGTCAAGTTTTTGCGCAATGCTGAACCCCTTCATGCCCTTTTCAATCAAGAAGGCGGTCACACCGCGTGCACCCAACTCGGGTTCGGTCTTGGCGTAGACCACCAAGGTGTCGGCGTCTGGGCCGTTGGTGATCCACATCTTGTTGCCGTTGAGCAGGTAGTAGCCGCCCTTGTCTTCAGCCTTCAACTTCATGCTGATGACGTCAGAACCCGCACCAGGCTCAGACATGGCTAAAGCGCCCACGTGTTCGCCACTGATGAGTTTGGGCAAGTACTTGGCGCGTTGTGCGTCTGTGCCGTTGCGTTTGATTTGGTTCACGCACAGGTTGCTGTGTGCGCCGTAAGAGAGCCCCACGCTGGCCGAAGCGCGTGAGATTTCTTCCATGGCAATCATGTGCGCGAGGTAGCCCATGTTGGCACCGCCGTATTCTTCGCCCACGGTGATGCCCAACACGCCAAGGTCACCCATCTTGCGCCACAGGTCCATGGGGAACTGGTCGTCGTGGTCGATCTGTGCGGCACGGGGCGCAATTTCGGCTTGCGCGAAGTCGCGCACGGCATCGCGTAAAGCATCGATGTCTTCACCGAGTTGGAAGTTCAGGCCGGGTAGGTTGTTCATGTGTGTCTCCGTTGGGATGAGTAGGCTTAGTAGGTTTTGTTCACCGTGGCGAGGGTTTGCTGCATCAAGGCGCAAGGCGATTCACCACCGTCGTCGTTGAGGTGTACCACTTCTGCGGTGGTGATGATGAGGCGCTTGCCTGCACGCACCACATGGCCGCGTGCGCGAAGCTCGCCACCTGAGAAGGCTGCAAGAAAGTTGATCTTGTATTCGACCGTGGTCACCTCTTGGCCTTCAGCAGCCATGGTGAGGCCAGCGTAACCAGCAGCGATATCGGCCAAGGCGCCCATGGCACCGCCGTGGTAGCCACCTTGTTGTTGGGTCACGCGCTCTGAATAGGGCAAAGCAATTTCCACCTCACCAGGTGCCACCGACACGATGCGTGCACCGAGGTGCTGCATCATGCCTTGGCGCACAAAGCTGGCTTCGATGCGGGCATGAAGCTCGGGGTGGGCTGAAGTGTTGGCTGTCATGCCTTGCTCGCTTTCGCTGTCTTTGTTGCCTTGGCAGGTTTTTCGCCTTGCTTGGCCAACAAAGCGCGGGCTTCTTTTTCGTGGGCTTTGACTTCGTCGAGGTTGGCTTGGATCTCGGCCATTTGCGCTTCGAGTTCACGCTTGTGCGCGTCGAGCACGACCAAAAACTTTTGCAACTGAGGGCCCGTGTCGCGCGGGCTGTCGTACATGTCGATCAGGTCTTTGGCTTCGGTCAACGACAAGCCCAAACGTTTGGCGCGCAAGGTGAGCTTGAGGCGTGTGCGGTCGCGGTGGCTGTAAACGCGGTTGCGCCCACCAGGGCCAGAGCGCTCGGGTTGCAACAGGCCCATGTCTTCGTAAAAACGGATGGCTCGCGTGGTGAGGTCAAACTCACGCGCTAAGTCGCTGATGGAATAGGTGGTCGCCATGATTTCCTTGTTTACGTTTACGTAAACGTCAATTA
>JACCDY010906637.1_pt1 | contig 31690 bp, 27 predicted proteins | sample 7446391 | NCBI WGS metagenome assembly JACCDY01 (sample SAMN15323451, study PRJNA562643) | freshwater metagenome | isolation source: river surface water | place: USA:Blue River Watershed | collected 2017-08-18 | reverse complement strand
GTGGCCCCGATAGGAATCGAACCTACGACACACGGTTTAGGAAACCGATGCTCTATCCACTGAGCTACGAGGCCAAACAAGACCTATAGATTACCTGCTCGAAACAGGTGTAGCCAAAGTGGGCAGTTTTCGACTCTCGCCTTACGGCAAGCCCAGATCGAAGCCTAACTTCTAGGATTTAGAGGTGGATTACTCAACCCTCAATCCGGAACTTGCCCAAATCGGTGGCGCTAATCCGCTTCTGAGTTTTGAGATTTCAAGTTTTGGGCAAATCGACCTTTCGAGGGCGCACCCGGGCGGCATGGCCCAGTTGGTTTCAGCAAGGCAAACAACTATCTCGAATTTGGTGCGCGACGGAGTGGCGCAGGCCAGATCCCTCAGCGCTGCTAGGCGAATCCGCTCCAAGGCCAAACGCGTTTCTGAGACCTTTGGCATGGCCGCCTGCTTTATAGCCTGTGGCCTAATCCAAGCTGGGGAGCGAAGGGTGCCAATCGCACTCTGGCCAGCCGAGCTAATGCCCAAAGGTGACGACTTTGATCTTCGCCTGGGTAAAGATCCGATTTTGAATCCGGCGGCTGCCCAGCTGATTCGTGAGCATCGTCCAGACTTTCAGGATCGAGATTTGCTCGCGATCATCAAGACCGGCCCGGAGCTTTTGCCGGCAGCTTCGATATCTTTCGTGCAATCGCAGCTAAGCGATGAATCGACCCTGGTTGAGCACCTGCTGGTCTTGGGGAACTTTGTCCCAGATCTGCTACTGACCAACATCCCCGAGCAACCGAGGTTGCTGTTCGAGCAACCAGCAGACTCTGCGGTAGAAGTTTTCCAGGTCGCAGATGCTGATAGTTACCAGCTTGAGGCGATTTCGGCTGCCGCTCAGGGCAAGTCGTTGGCTGTTGAGACTCTGCCTGGCTGTGGCTACATTCAAACCGCGATCAATATCCTTGCGAACCTAACTCTTCAGGGAAAGCGCACTTTAGTTATAGCTCCGCGCGAGCAGACAGTGGATGAGTTTTCGGAGCGACTCGGTCAGCTTGGTTTGGCTGGACTTGCCATTCGCGCGAACGATGTTTGGGTTGACTCGGTAGCCGCAATTTCCAGGCACGAAAAGGCAAAGTCGGTGGACCTAAATGCCTTGAGACTGAAGATGCTTTCCAATCAGTCTCAGGTTCAGAATTACTTCGACAAGGTTTCCGCCTCGGATCCGAACATCGGAATCTCGCTGACCGAGGCCTTGAACAAACTCGCGGCACTTGCGGGAGAGAAGAATCCCCCCACCAACTCGGCACGTATTCGGCCAGATTTACTAGGTCGACTTCGCGAGACCGGGGCAGCGCTGGTGGAAGAAAGTTACCAGTCTGGTGCCTTCGGTTTCGGCCCCCAGCACTCGCCTTGGTTTGGCGCAAGCTTCGATTCTCAAGAGCAAATCGACACAGTCTTGAAAGCAGTTCAGTCAATAGCGGGTGAAGAGTTCCGTCTGCTTAGCTATCAGATCAATCGATACCTTCAGGACAAGAATTTGCTCCCCGCAACCACGGTTGAGGATTGGTCAAAGCAGCTGAGCTTGCTGATTGGTATTCGAGAGACTCTAGATAAATTCAAGCCGCAGATTTTTGATCGTTCACTTCGCGAGATGGTTCTGGCTACAGCACCTCGAGGTGAACGCGGCGAACTATCTGGCGCACAGCGCAGAAGATTCAAGAAGCTAGCAAAAGAGTTCCTTCGACCAGGTGCCACAGTTGCGAACTTGCATGCTGCGCTCGCTGCAGCAGAGCAGCAGCGTGTGATGTGGCTTGAGGTCAACACCACTCAAGCTCCGCCCACAGTCCCGCTTGGACTCAATGAGACGCAGCAGAAATTTGACCAAATACTTGTTGTGCTGAGCCTGTTGCAGCGACACCTTGATCCAAACCCCGATCTCCCGCTGCTGACCCAGCTGCCATTCGATGAGCTGGCGCAGAAACTAATAGACCTCGGGCAAAAGACCGAAATCCTGACTGGCTATCTCGAGCGTGCTGCGGTGGCTGAGTCACTAAAGCAGGAGGGTCTTTACGATCTGTATCTTGAGCTTTGCAAACTCGAGGTGGATCATGAGCGTTCCATTGCCGAATTCGAACTCTGCTGGTGGCAATCTGCGCTAGAAGCAGTTGTGAGCGCCAACCCCGAGATATTGGAGTACGACGCAAACTCAATTGCCCAGCTCGAGGCCGGGTTCGAACTTTCAGCTAATCAACTCATCGAGGCGGGGCCTCACCACCTAGCTACATTCAGCGCCGCTAAATGGCGTGAAGCACTCCAGCGCTACCCAGCGCAGGCCGACGAGCTTCGCAACCAGCTTCGAGCCAGAACAATAGATATCCACTCCGTCAAGCGAGCTGGCGCTGTCTGGGAAGCGCTGAGCCAGGCCGTGATCACCTCACCGTTTAGGGTTCATCAGCTGGCTGGTTATAAATTCGACACTGTTTTGGTGCTCGACGCGGCTGCAACAGGAGTCGCCGAGGCGGCCCAAGCGCTAAAGCTGGCTGAGCAAGTAATCGCATTCGGCGACCCCGTGATTTCAGCACCGGAAAGTTTCGAAACTGTGGCAAGAGCAAACCAGGGGCCCAGTGATCTGAGTCGAGCATCGGTGTTTGATCTGGTAAGTGCGAATTGCCAGGTTTATCCGCTCAAAAAGAGTTACCGCATCAAAGGCCAGGTACTTGGTACCTATCTAAATCAGACCTTCTATCACGATCGGCTAGAGCTCGAGGTCAGTGCCGATGCCTTCCACGGCGCTTCAAACCTAGAGCAGATTGAGGTCACACAGGATGCTCATGCCACCTCGACAATCGAGGGCGCTACCGAGTCGCTGGACTCCGAAGTTGAAAAGGTAGTTGAGCTTGTCCTGAATCACGCTCGCTGGACTCCAAGCGAGTCGCTGATGGTGGTAACGCCATCTAAGGTCCACGCAGAGCGGGTTTCGCAGGCAGTGCAGAGGGGTCTCCAAACCCAACCGCAGTTAGCTGAGTTTTTCGCTGCCCACGGTAGAGAGAGCTTCGAGGTTCTCCCCATGAGTGAGATTGTGCACCGCATTGCCGACCGGGTGATATTTACAGTCGGCTTTGGCCGCACCCCGGAGGGAAGAATTTCAGGGTCACTGGGAGATTTCAATTCTCCGGCTGCAGCTCGTTGGATGGTGAACCAAATAGCTTCAGCGCGAAAGCGATTGACGGTTGTTTCTTGCTATAACTTTGAAGACTTCGCCGGCGGATCGCTTCCTGAGAATCAGCGATGGCTGAAAGACTTAATTGCCCCACCATTTATGTCTGAAGCTAGGCCCGGAGAACCTGACCCGTTGCTGCAGGATTTGGCACTCAGGCTTCGCAAGCTCGGGGTAAGGGTTGAGTTGAACTTTGCTGGCCGCATCGCCTTGGCTGCCTCATACCGAAACCAAGCTGCAGCAATCGATCCGGATTGGTCGCTCACCGGCAATAACTGGGATGAAAAGCTAAGGCTCCGCCCCAATCTGCTTCGTGCAATGGGCTGGCAATACCTGAGGGTGCACGCCTTTGAGATTTTTGCTACGCCTCAGGATGTTGCGAACCGAATTGCCAGCTCACTCGGAGTGGACTTGGTATCAAAGCGCGAACCGCTGTTCGAGGAAAAGGCTTTTGAAGATAATCCCCGAGCCTGGGGCGATGGCGATAACTCAAACGATGATCGACTCCGGGACGAACGCCCGCCCCACTGGGGTTAGTCGGAAGAGTTTGAGCTACCGGCAGAATCAGTGCGGTAGAAGCCTGAACCCTTGAAGGTGACCCCCAAGTTACCAAACTGCTTTCTAAGTTCGCCATGGCACTCTGGGCATACCGTGATTGGATCTTCAGAGAAGGACTGCTGAATGTCGAATGCATGCGAGCAGTCCTTGCAGACATACGAGTAAGTTGGCAATTTTCCTCCTGAACCAGATAAGTCTAGAGAACTCAGTGGCTCAAGAAGTAATTGATTGCTGAGGGCGAAACCACACCTGAGACCCTCTCGTCGTGAGACTCAACCGGCAGGCGTTCGAAATACTCGCCATCAAAGATCACCGCAAACTTTGGGCAAGTTAGCTCCCCCAGCACTCTGTCGTAGTAGCCCTTTCCTTTTCCCAGGCGATAACCCAAGGCATCAACAGCCAAGGCTGGAACGATGATCAACTCGATCTGAGCGGGGTTCACGCTCTGGCCAATTGGCTCCTTCAGGCCATAAGCCCCCGAAGCAGTTTCACCCCGAGCAAACTCAAGTGATTCGTTAGTGACTCGAGGCAGGACCAACTCACGCCCGGTTGCCACTGCCCACTCGTTGAACTCGGTCACATCGGGTTCTGATGCCATGGGGGAGTAGCTTGCAATCAGATTCGCGTTAGTTTCCATCGCGATACGCACCAGGTTTGCGAGGAGACCCTCTGAACTTTTAGGGCGTTCGCTTAGTAGCTGTTGCCTGAGGGTTGCTTTGTCGCTTGAGTGCATAGCGGTAATCTTGCCAGCGTGTGGGACAAACAGCGATTCGAACATGGCGATGTGGCAGTTCGAAAACTTTCTCGCCTAGATTTTCCCGTTCTTGATGACCTGCTTCACAAAGACCGGGATTGGCTTGAACCATGGGAGGCAACCACCCCGGGTATTCGATCGATACTCGATGTTCGATGGTTGGTTAATTCTTTAGTTCGTCAGCACAAAAAAGGACAGACGCTGGCGTTTGTGATTCTTTACAGAGACCAAGTTGTCGGGCAGCTGAATGTCTCCAACATTCTGCATGGTTCGGTGTCTTCCGGCACCGTTGGCTATTGGATCTCGAGAGACTTCGCAGGTCTGGGAATTACCCCCGTGGCCGTTGCCCTGACAATCGATTACCTACTCGGACCGTTTGGTTTGCACCGAGTAGAGATCGACATAAAGCCTGATAACGCGGCAAGTTTGCGGGTGGTTCAAAAGCTAAAGCTGAGACACGAAGGCACCAAGCTTCGCTACATCAACATAAACGGACGCTGGGCAGACCACGAGGTATTTGCTATCACTCAAGAGGAGCTCCAAGGCTCGCTTTTAGACAGGCTTTGAAACACGCCTAGCGCATACCCAGAAAAGTTCTTTCAAGGACATATCTTTTTGTTTGTGGGTAACTCAATCGGACTAGGTGGCATCAGCCTTGTAATTGCCGCCGTGGTTTGGTTGTTGATTTTTGTGCCCGGCTACGCCAACCGTTCACAGCTAAAAGCTTCCGAACAAATGGTGAGAACCGAAGCCAAGGCAGCAAAGCGCTTGGCACCAATCTCCGCGGATCAGAGATTGCGCAGACTCCTAAATACCCAGCGAGGCTTCTCCGTTTTATTCGGGCTCGGGTTCTTGGGTGCTATTGCAACTGCTCTGGCAGCGGCAACTGATGGCTTTTGGTGGATCGCATTTTCAATCATCACCCCGATTTCAATTTTGGCGCTATTAATCCAGCGTGCTGCCGGGCTGCAGGCTGCCAAGCTAGCTGCCCAACGTCACCGTGAGCGTGCCGCTGTGCTGGATCGCTCCAAGCGACAGGTGCGTAAGCCTGAATCCAGAGAGTGGACTCCGAATCGTCTCCCCGCCCCGCTGGCCACCAATCAGATTGGTGAACTTTCTGCACCGCTCGCAGATGTGATTGAGATTCAGAACCCCAAGAAGGCGCTCACAAGTTCCGAGATAGACGCAATATTGGCAAGGCGCAGGGCAATTTAGCTTTTATCCCTTAGGCTTTTCCCGATTTCCCCCACCTGACTATTAATGGAGCGCGAAAAATGGGTTTGTTCGATTCAATCAAGAATCTGATTAAGAAGACTTCCAACACCGCAGCAAAGGAAGCACCTGCTGTTGTGAAGGAGGCCGAGGCTCTAGTTGAGAAGAGCGTAAAGGCCGCTACCGATCTTGCTACCGACGTAGCCAAGGAGACCTTGACTGCCGTTGAGAAGGGTGCAAAGACTGTTGCCAAGTCAGCAGCCACCGCACGCAAGGCGACTACCAAGAAGCCAGCCGCGAAGAAGCCAGCAGCTAAGAAGCCGGCTGCCAAGACCGCTGCAGCTACAAAGCCTGCTGCAAAGAAGACTGCAGCCAAGCCTGCTGCTAAGAAGACCACCGCTTCGAAGCCAGCCGCAAAGTCTGCAACTGCAAAGCCAGCTGCTAAGAAGACTGCAGCAAAGCCTGCAGCTAAGAAGACCACAGCGGCAAAGCCAGCGGCTAAGTCAGCTGCAGCGAAGCCTGCTGCAAAGAAGACCACTGCTGCTAAGCCCGCTGCAAAGAAGGCAACCACCGCAGCTAAGAAGCCTGCTGCTAAGAAGCCAGCGGCTAAGTAACTAGTTCAAAACGTATCCCACCGACTTTTGAAGAGTTGGGTGTTTGAATTCAAACCCCGATTCCTCTAGTCGGTGGGATTTCATTTTTTGGGAGCACAGCAGTAGCTCCTGGGCGGCAACACCAATGAGGGTGTTCATCACCAAAGCGGGAACTCTAAAGAAGGTTGGGCGGCGGAGAGCTTTTCCTAGAGCCTTAACTATGTCTTCGCACGTGGCAGGCTCAGGTGCGGTGAGGTTATAGGGCCCAGAGCAATCTTGGTTTTCGATCAAATGAATGATTGCCCTCGCCTCATCTTCCAGGCTAATCCAGGCCCACCACTGCTTACCGCTTCCAAGCGGCCCACCAATGCCGAGCTTGATCAGCGGCAGTAGTTTGCCAAGCGCACCAAGCTTCTTACTCATCACCATTGTCGTTCTCGCGAGCACAACTCGGGTGTTGGCCTTCAGAGCTTCCTGCTCCCATTGCGCTGCTAGGTCTGAGAGAAATCCGGTTCCCTTGGGGCTGAATTCGGTTAGCTCCTGGTCGCCGCAGTCACCGTAGTAACCCGATGCTGAACCAGACACCAGAACCTTCGGTTTGTTCTTCGCAGCATTGATGGCGTTGACCAGGGTTCTGGTTGAGTCAAGTCTGGAGTCAACGATTTCCCGCATGTACTTCTTTGTCCACGGAATCTTTCCTGTTGTGGCTCCCGCCATATTCACCACGGCGTCGATGGATTCCATGAGGTTTGGATCCAGGTCACCCTTGCTTGGGTTCCAGAAAACTTCATCGGTGGCTTTAGGTTCGGAACGAGTGAGGCGAATAGGTTCGTGCCCCAACTCCCGCAATTGTCTGGCTACTTCAGATCCAACTAAACCAGACGCCCCAGAAATCAATACCCGCATCCAAGCCTCTTCCTTCTCTAGTACCTACAATTACTCCTTGTTGATTATTCCGCCCGGGCGGAGAACGGACTTCGAGTGAACGTCGAACTTTGGGTATGGGTAGCAACCATCGTGGTGCTGGTTGGAATTCTGGCTGCGGACTTTGTTTACCAATTCAGAAACCCTCACGAGCCAACTCTCAAAGAGTCCGCAATTCAAGTTTCCATCTACATCACAGCGGCGCTGTTGTTCACCTTCTTGATCGGTGGAGTGTGGGGCCCGCAGTATGCCGCCGAATACATCGCTGGCTGGGTCACCGAATACAGTCTTAGCGTTGACAACATCTTTGTATTTTTGATTATCTTCACCCAGTTCGTAGTGCCCAGAGAGCTTCGCTCTCAAGCGCTTTTGATTGGAATTGCAATTGCGCTACTACTGCGCTTCATCTTCATCTTGCTAGGTGCCGCATTCATCGAAAACTTCAGCTGGGCATTCTATGTTTTCGGCGCATTCTTGGTCTTTACGGCGGTCAAGCTCGTGCTTGAGTTCTTCCACGAAGGTGAAGAGGACTCCAACGAAGCCGGGGGGTTGGTGAACTTCATCAAGAAGCGCATTCCAACCACCGATGACTATCACGGCAATAAGTTTGTGGTCCTGATCAAGGGCAAGAAGCACATCACACCACTGCTGCTGGTTATGATCTCGATCGGCTTCACCGACCTGCTATTTGCTCTGGACTCGATTCCAGCGGTTTACGGTCTAACCAACGAGCCATACATCGTCTTCGTGGCGAACGCATTCGCACTTCTTGGCCTCAGGCAGCTCTACTTCCTCTTGGGGGGCTTGATGGAGCGCTTGAAGTATTTGGGCATTGGTTTGAGCATCATCCTGGCTTGGATTGGTTTGAAGCTCGTGATACACGCTCTACACAAGAACGAGTTGCCATTTATCAATGGCGGTGAGCACGTGACGTTTATCCCTGAGATCTCAACCGAGCTCTCGCTCACAGTAATCGTGCTGACCTTGGTTATAACTACGATCTGGTCTTTGGCTGCAACTGCTAAATCGCGGGCAAACTAGGCAATTCGCTTCACGGCAAAAAGCGCTGCGAGCAAGGTCGCGATTCCAAAGACCACAGATACCAATAGCGCCGCCTCCGGAGCAACTGCATCGACCGCTATACCTGCAAGGGCACTTCCTGCAGAAAAGCCAACTAGCTGACCGGTTGTGGTCCAGCCATAAGCTTCGGCCGTCTCAGATCCAGAGGTTCCCTGGGCCACCCAGAGTGCCAAGATGCCTAGGGTTGGAGCAACTCCAAGACCAGCAATAAACAATGCCGATCCAACCCAGATTGGGTCAGAGGAATTCAGTGGAATCAATGCATAACCAAGCAGCGTGATCCCAAGAAACAGCGGTAGCGCCCACTTGCCCTTTGCCCTCGGGGCCAATAGGAAACCGGATAGCAGTGACCCGACAGAGAACACCGCAAACATCACTCCTGCGGTCTGCTTGTCAAAGAGTGCAACAGCTCCGACTTCTACGCCTGCGAATGATCCAACGAACAAAAGTCCAAGGAAAGTTACGGCGGTGACTGCCGGGTTTTTCAGAACCCTTCCGACCGAAGTCTTGGACGCCTGAATCTTGGCGTTCGCAACCGACTTGTTGGTGAGGATCCAAATAGATCCAAAGATTTGAATGGCACCGATCGTGAGCAGCATGGCCAGGTTGCCAAACTGCGCCGCCACCAAAGTTGCAACCAGCGGCCCGATTACCCAGATGATCTCCTGAGCTGCGGCATCCAACGAATAGAGCTGTGGAAGCAGCGGCTTGGGCGTGATCTGCGGATAGATGGTTCGTGCCGCCGGCTGGATTGGCGGTGAACTCAATCCCACCAGGAATGACAAAAACACAAGGAGCAGCGGTTCGGGTGGCACAAAACCCATCGCGAGGAACGAGGAGGTGGTGATCACTGTAGCGATTGCGATTACGCGCCTCACCCCAAATCGAGCCATGTATCGGGCGAGGATGGGTCCGGAGATGGAGGCTCCGATGGTCTCAGCACCGAGTGCAATACCGGCAATTGCGTAAGAGCCCGTCACGTCTTGAATGTGGATGATGAAGGCGAGCGAGAGCATTCCGAATGGGAAGCGCGCCACCAACTGCGCAAGCAGCAGAATGACGGACTGCGGAGCAGCCGCGAGCGACCTCATACCCTTTTCCAACTAAGCCTCTTTCAAACCCAGAACGGGAACCACATCTGGATCTGCCAGACCCAGTTTGGAACTTCCAGCCCCATCCAAATCGAGGCGAAGTACAACCCAAGAAGCATAGTCAGCAGGGTGAAGCCGGTGATAACTCGACTGCGTTTCTCAACCAAGCCCATGGTGTAGCCGCGCTTTAGATAGCGCTGGAGAGCATAGGTAAGTGCCAAAACTAGGAATGCTGAAAAGACCACTGTGTAGAACTGGAAAGTTGTGCGCTCTAGGTAACCAAGCCATGGCAACCACCCTGCCAAAAAGCCGGTGGCGATAAGTCCTGCAGTTTTGTCCTGCAGTTTGAAGAATCTGTAGCTTGCCCAGAAAACTGCAATCACCCCAGCTATCCAAATCGCCATGTTCGGCACTGCCGTGATTGCAACGGTGCAGCTATCTAGGTAGCTGCAGTCTTCGTATTTTTCAAAGAAAAAGGCAGTAGGTCTAGCGCTTACCAACCACTGCAGTGCATTCGACTGATAGGGGTGATCGGTGCCTAAACCAGTGTGGAATCGATAGGCGTTGAGGTGGTATTCCCAGAGTGACTCTAACCAGGTTGGTTTTGCTTTTCTGCCCCAGCCTGAATCGGTGGTGATCCAACCTAGCCAGGAGGCAAGGTAGACCCCGAGGGCTGTAACCAGCATTGTGACGGCGTTGATAGCGCCTTGCAAAAACGAGGGCCAAGAGCTGAGCCCGGCTTTTGACCTTCGGAGTAGATCGCTAATAAAACTAAACAGACCAAAGGCTGCCAAAAAGTAAAGACCAGACCACTTGGTCGCAGCCGCCGCACCAAAACTCAGCGCCGCAAGAAGCAACCACGGTCTGAAACTAATTAGTCGGTCAAGGCTTGGAAGTCGAGTCTGATCTAGCACCATAAAAAAGAATCCGAGCAGCACGAAAAAAGCGAGTATGCCGTCAAGCACTGAGGTGCGAGCCATGACAATCGAATGACCTTCAATCGCAAGAAAAAGGCCGGCTAGCACTGCAAATTTGTTTGATCGAAGCAACAATCTGGCGGTCGCGATGATTAGGGGAATTGCTATGGTGCCAAGAAGGGCAACTGAGAAGCGCCAACCAAAGCTGGAATCCGCACCAAAGAGCAACATCCCGAGATAGATGATCCATTTACCAAGAGGTGGGTGGACTACATATGAAGGGCGCTCGGTGTAATCGGTGAAGTTTCCGCTCTCGAAACTGGGGTCAAAGTTGTCCGGCCAGTCCTTCTCAGTTCCAGTCTGACCAAGGGTCCAGGCATCTTTGACGTAGTAGGTCTCATCAAAGACAAGGTTGTGTGGGTTGGCTAGATTTCCGAATCGCAGCAAAGCGCCTAGCGCGGTTACCGCAAGGGAGCCGAATAGCAAAAAGTGACGGGAGGTCACCAGTTTCTCCAGTTGCTTAGTCAGACGTCCAATCACGCTTAGATGCTAGTTTGCTTCTTGTGTTGATTCTTGCTGCCACCCCAATCGGCAATCTCTCCGATGCCTCACCACGGCTTAGGGAGATTCTTGGCTCTGCCGAGTATCTGGCGGCCGAGGACACCAGGGTTGTAAAGCAGCTGGCAACAGCCTTGGGAATCAAGCTACACGCCAAACTTTTCTCCCTGCATGAACACAACGAGTCTGATCGAATTTTGCAGCTAGTTGAAATTGCGAAATCCAAGGATTTGGTTGTGGTCAGTGATGCTGGGATGCCCACCGTGTCCGACCCTGGTTTTCAACTGGTGAGATTGGCCGCTCAACAGGGAGTCGAGGTATCGATCATTCCAGGCCCTTCGGCAGTCCTGGCGGCGCTCGCGGTTTCGGGTTTGCCAACCGACCGATTCACCTTTGAGGGCTTTTTGCCTCGAAAGCAGGGTGATAGAAAGCGATTCTTTGCTCAGTTGCTTACCGAACGCCGAACCATGATCTTTTTTGAAGCGCCGCATCGAATCCTTGAGTCTTTGCAAGACGCTGCTGAAGTGTTTGGCGATGACCGGACCGCGTATGTCTCTAGGGAGCTAACGAAAAAGTTTGAACACACTGAGCGCGGCACGCTTTCGCAGTTGATCGAATGGGCGAAGACTGAACCCAAGGGGGAGATGGTCTTGGTAATAGCCGGAGCGGATCCAGCGAAGGCGGACCCTGAGTCCTTGGCCAAGTTAGCGCTTGAGATGGCCAATCAGGGAGTTCGCCTGAAAGAGGCTGCCACGGAGTTGGCAAAGGCGCATTCGGTGTCATCGAGCGCAATTTACGATGCCGCTCTGCGGCTGAAAGCCTAAGATATCTCAGGTGTCTAAGTCCTTTTACGTAACAACGCCAATCTTCTATGTGAACGATGCTCCGCACATCGGCCACGCATACACCGAGGTGGCGGCTGACGTACTTACCAGGTGGCACGCACAGCGCGGCGAAAGCTCATATCTATTGACCGGCACCGATGAACACGGTGAGAAGGTACTTCGAACCGCTCTGGGCAATAACACCGATCCAAAGAGCTGGACTGACAAGTTGGTAAATGATGCCTGGTTGCCGCTTTTGGAGACCATCGACATCAACAATCAAGACTTCATTCGAACCACAGAGGCCAGGCACAAAACCGCGGTTCAGAAGTTCCTGCAGCAGCTTTATGACACGGGCTTTATCTATCAGGGGTCATTCCAGGGCAACTATTGCGTCGGCTGCGAAGAGTACAAAAATGAGGGCGATCTGATTGATGGCACTGGAGATTTTGCGGGAGAGCGAGTTTGCGCGATTCACTCGAAGCCGGTCGAGAAACTCAACGAAACCAACTACTTCTTCAAGCTAAGTGAGTTCCAAGACAAGCTGCTCGCGCACTACGAGGCGAACCCTACTTTTATCCAGCCCGACTCGGCGAGAAATGAAGTGGTTTCCTTTGTTCGCTCCGGCCTGAGCGATCTCTCGATTTCTAGATCCAAGGAGCGTTTTGACTGGGGAATCGATATTCCCTGGGATGACTCTCACATCACCTACGTCTGGTTTGACGCGCTCTTGAACTATGTGACTGCGGCTGGATGGGCCGATGATCCAGCAAAGTTTGCCAGCCTCTGGCCGGCAGATGTTCAGGTGGTTGGTAAAGACATTCTTCGCTTCCACGCCGTTATCTGGCCAGCGATGTTGATGGCTGCGGGTTTGCGGCCACCAAAGCAGGTCTTTGGGCATGGGTGGCTGTTGGTTGGCGGCGAGAAGATGTCGAAATCCAAGCTCACTGGAATCGCCCCGACCCAAATCACTGAGCAGTTTGGCTCTGATGCCTTCCGCTACTACTTCATGAAGGCAATTGGTTTTGGTTCAGACGGCTCCTTTAGCTGGGAAGATCTCAATGCTCGCTACCACGCTGAGCTAGCGAACGGTTTCGGTAACTTGGCATCCAGAACCATCGCCATGGTGAATCGTTATTTCGATGGCCTGGTTCCAAACGCAGAAGCCCTTAGCGATGCTGACCAAAAGGTAATCGAGGTTGCAAAGTCAGCCATATCAGGTGCGGAAACCGCGATTGACAAGGTATTGATTCACGAGGCAATCGCCAAGGCCTGGACCCTGGTAGATGAGCTGAACAACTACATCACCGTTCAGGAGCCTTGGGTTTTGGCGAAGGATGAGTCAAACCGCGACCGCCTAAAGACTGTGCTTAACACCGCGCTGCAGGGCCTGGCTGTTCTAAGCGTTCTGTTTGCCCCCATAATGCCAAAGGCAACTCAGAAGCTTTTCACTGCAATCTGCCCTTCGCGAGAGCTAGCCAGCACCACTTTGGGTGAAGCTGCCAACTGGAGTTTGGTAGTTGCGGCTACCAAGCTGTCAGACCTTGAAGTGCTGTTTCCAAGAGTCGAAGAGTAAATGAGCGAACCGATTCGAACTCGGTCCTTCTATGACGGATCCAAGCCAGCTCACTACCCCGAGCTACCGGAGCCGCTTGAGGTCGGCACCTATGACAATCACACTCACCTAGAGATTGCCGACGGCGAGACGCCAATGAGCGTCGCCGATCACCTAGCCGCCATGAGAGCAGTTGGAATGCTAGGCGCAGTTCAGGTCGGTGTCACATTGGAGAGTTCACAGTGGTCGACTCAGGTTGCATCAAATGAACCGATGCTGCTTGCGGCTGTGGCGTTGCACCCAAATGAGGCACCGCTTTATCCAACCCGCCAAGAATTGGATGATGCGATTGCTGGAATTGCAGAGCTTGCTTCGCTGCCTCGAGTTAGAGCGATTGGTGAAACCGGACTGGATTTCTTCAGAACTGCGGGCGAGGCCGAACTTGAGGCACAGCAGTACTCATTCGAGCGACACATTGAAATTGCCAAAGAAAACAACATCGCGCTGATGATTCACGATCGCGATGCCCACGGCGATGTTGTGAAGACACTGAAGCGAGTCGGAGCTCCCGAACGAACTGTCTTTCACTGTTATTCGGGCGACGCCGAGTTGGCCGGCATCTGCCAAGAAAATGGCTGGTATTTATCTTTCGCTGGCAACATCACCTTCAAAAAGAATCAGCACCTGCGTGACTCACTTCTGTCGGTTTCCCCAGAGCTGCTGTTGATCGAAACCGATGCACCCTTCCTCACCCCCGAACCGCTTCGGGGTAGGCCAAATGCGCCTTACCTGGTCCCTCACACGCTGCGCTACATAGCCGAGCTGATGCAGTGGGACGTGGTGAAGTTGGCCAAGCAGTTCAATGCGAACACCGAGCGTGTCTATGGTTCGTGGGCAGAGGGGCTGAGCTAGTGCTCGGCGCTGCCGAGATCCGAGAGCTCGCCGAGAAGCTCGGAATTAGGCCAACCAAGAAGCTGGGTCAGAACTTTGTGATTGACCCAAACACGATTCATCGAATCGTTAGCCAGGCAAATCTCTCAAGTGATGACATTGTCGTTGAGATTGGCCCAGGTCTCGGCTCGTTGAGCCTGGGCATATTGGCTCAGGTTGACTACATGATGGCTGTCGAGGTTGATCCGCTCTTGGCAGCTGAATTGCCGAGCACAATTGCGAGGCATGCACCTGGCAAGCAGCTCGATCTGGTCGCAGCCGATGCGATGCGCGTCAGCGAATTACCCAAACCTCCTACTGCGCTGGTCGCCAACCTGCCCTACAACATCTCAGTGCCGGTGCTACTGCACTTTCTGGAAACTTTTCCGAGCATTCAAAAGGGTTTGGTGATGGTGCAGTCTGAGGTCGCGCACCGCCTAGCGGCTAAGCCTGGATCCAAGGAGTATGGGGCACCTTCGCTGAAGTTGGCTTGGTATGGGCAGGCTCGCCTGGCGGGAAATGTTGCGCGGTCAATCTTTTGGCCGGTTCCGGGGGTTGACTCCTCGCTCGTCTACTTTGACACTTCCGCAGGACGCGATCCACATGAGCGCCAGAGCGTTTTTGATGCTATCGATCAGGCGTTTTTGCAGCGCAGAAAAACACTTCGGCAAGCACTTGCGGGTTATGCCGGTTCGCCAGTGCTTGCCGAAGAGCTGTTGGTTCGAGCCGGAGTTTCTCCGCAGGCTCGCGGTGAGGAGCTAAACATCGAGCAGTTCATCGCAATTGCGAGGTCTAAATGACCACCGCAACTGCTCAGGGCAAAATCAACCTGGTGTTTCAAGTTGGCAATCTAATAAATGGCTACCACGAGGTTAGAAGTATCTACCAGGCGATTGACCTTGCTGAAACTGTTTCTGTCGAAGTGTCAGGCAACTGGGAAATCGAAGTCAAGGGTGCGCTGCCAAACCTCGATCTAGTGCCCCTGGATGAAACCAATATTGTGGTGAAGGCCGCTATCGAATTGGCAAATAGTGCTGGCATTCAAAACCCACAGCCCATGAAGTTCGTGATTGACAAGCGAATTCCTGTCGCTGGTGGAATGGCCGGCGGTAGTGCAGATGCGGCAGCCGCTCTGGTTGCCCTAAACGAACACTGGTGTCTGGGCAAAACTGATCAGGAACTTGCCGAAGTCGGTGCGAAAGTAGGAGCTGACGTGCCGTTTGCCCTATTGGGCGGAACAGCGCTGGGTGTGGGAACTGGAACAACACTTACCCCACTTCCCAGCTGCGCAGAGCTCCATATCCTGCTGATCATCAATGACAGCCCGCTGAGTACCAAGGCAGTCTTTGAGCGTTTTGACCAGATGTATCCGAACGGACACCAACTTAGCGACACACTGGCCCAGACCTACCTTGAAAATCTGGGTGAGAATTCTCTTGTTGAACCGGCACTTAGCCTGCAACCCAAGGTGGCTCAGATATTGAATCTTGACCTGGGGATTGAGGGTGGTTTCCTTTCTGGCTCGGGCCCTACTGTTTGGTTTGCGTCACAGAGTTCTGACCTGGCAGCTGCCGCACTCACTAAGGCGCAGAATCTTGGATACAAAGCGGTTTTGACTAAGACCTCAAACCTAGGGGCAAGGCTTAGCTGATGGCACACCTTTTGGGAGCCGAACAGGTTTCTTTGGAATTCCCGACCAAGACCGTTTTTGACGCTATAACGGTTGGGGTTTCTGAGGGAGATCGAATCGGCATAGTGGGCCGCAACGGTGATGGTAAATCAACTTTGATAAAAATCCTCGCCAAGCGAATCGACCCTGATCAGGGAAGGGTAACTTGGCGCGGTGGGGTCAGGGTTGGATTTCTAACCCAAACCGACCAGATCGATTCGAGCATTTCGGTTGCCCAGGCGGTGGTTGGAGATAAGCCAGAGTACGAATGGGCATCTGACCCAAAGATTCGTGATGTTTTCTCGGGTTTGATCTCAGATCTTGATTGGCATCAGAGCGTAGGTTCGCTATCAGGTGGGCAGCGTCGGAGAGTAGCGCTAGCTGCACTTTTAGCTGGCGAGTATGACGTGATCATGCTCGACGAGCCAACTAACCACCTCGATGTGGATGGAGTGGCTTGGCTTGCTCAGCATCTGAATTCTCGTTGGAGTAAAACCTCGGGTGGGCTGCTCGTTGTGACTCACGACCGATGGTTCCTAGATGCAGTTTGCAATCTGACCTGGGAGGTTTACGCAGGCAAGATTGAGCCATTCGAGGGCGGCTATGCCGCCTACATTCAGCAGCGAACCGAGCGCAACCGGCAGGCTGCAGCCTCGGAGGCTAGAAGGCAGAATTTGCTTCGTAAGGAGTTGGCTTGGCTAGGCAGGGGAGCTCCGGCTCGGACCGCGAAACCCAAGTTTCGAATTGATGCGGCCTTGGAACTCATTGCCAATGAACCCCCGCCCAGGGATTCGCTCGAGTTATCGAAACTCGCTACCGCGAGACTGGGTAAGGACGTGGTTGAGGCGACTAACCTCAGCTACCAGGCCCCCAATGGCAAGGCAATCATTAAAGACCTTGATTTGATTATTGGGCCGGGTGATCGAATTGGATTTGTGGGGGCTAATGGCGCGGGAAAAACCACTCTGCTTGGCCTTCTGACCGGGGCGCTGAGTCCAACCTCGGGTCGAGTCAAGATTGGCAAAACCGTCAAGTTTGCCTGGCTAAGTCAGGACATCAAAGAGCTCGATGAGTTCGGTGATGAGCGAATTTTCACCATGATTGCCAGGGAGAAGACCACCTTCACAGTCGGCAAGAAAGAACTGTCAACCGGTCAGCTGGTCGAGCAACTTGGCTTCGAATCGGCTCAGTTGCAAACTCCGATCATGGATCTATCGGGAGGTCAAAAACGCAGGTTTCAGCTGTTGCGGCTTTTGTTCACAGAGCCAAACGTTTTGATTTTGGATGAGCCCACCAATGACCTCGATACTGACATGCTCGCTGCTCTCGAGGATTTGCTTGACACCTGGCCCGGCACGCTGATCGTGGTCTCACACGACCGGTATTTGCTGGAGCGAGTAACTGACACTCAATACGCCTTGATTGGCGACGGCAAGGTGAGGCACTTAACCCGCGGTGTTGATCAATATCTCGAATTGCGTCGGGCGAGACTCGCAAGCTTGGGCACTTCGACCACTGTCGCTCCAGCTTCAGCGGGACTTAGTGGAGCCGAGCGGAGAAACCTCGAAAAAGAATTGGCAAGGCTGGAGCGGGCACTCGAGAAGGCCAAGGCCGAACAAATCTCACTCAATGAGAGATTCGCATCAGCTGACCAGAGTGACTTCGAATTGCTCAGCAGTTTGATGAACACTCAACGAGAAAACCAGCAACTGATGGACTCGCTTGAAGAGCAGTGGCTGACAACATCGGAAAAACTCGAGGGATAATCCAAAGGTTCTGGCAGACTATACCCCCGAGACGTAATGTCTCGTTCCGCTCTGGTGTAACGGCAGCACGGCGCCCTTTGGAGGCGTCCGGTCTAGGTTCGAATCCTAGGGGCGGAGCTAGCAAGGAGGGCTAATGAGCAACCTAGCTGTGGTGGTTCTGGCTGCGGGTGAGGGGACCCGCATGAAATCTGCGACCCCCAAAGTGCTGCACCGAATCGCCGGCCTTGAGCTCCTTGGCCATGTGCTGTCCACTGCGACCTCGCTATCGGCCGATCATGTAGTTTCGGTGCTGAGGCACGAACGGGAAAGGCTCGAGAACTACGTCAGCGCTTTCTTCCCTCAGGTTTCGGTTGCGCTGCAGGATGAGGTTCCTGGCACCGGAAGAGCCGTTGAGGCTGCACTGGAGCAACTGGCTGGCTTCTCTGGAGATGTTGCGGTGCTATCGGGTGATGTTCCGCTTTTGGATGTTGAATCCATTTCGGCACTGGTTGAAATCCACCGCGAACTTGGCAATAAGGCAACTCTGGTCTCGACTGTGCTGGAAAATCCACACGGCTACGGACGCATTGTGCGCGACCGAGGCGAGCTCATTGGCATTGTTGAGCAAAAAGATGCCAGCGATTCACAGCGTCAAATCAATGAGGTAAACGCTGGGGTCTATGTCTTTGACGCGGAACTGCTTCGACAGACGCTCTCCAAGGTTGGCACCAACAACTCGCAGGGAGAGAAGTATCTGACCGATGTGATTGGCATGCTCATCGAGTCGGGCCACAAGGTGTCGGCTCACCAGATCACCGACCAGTGGCTGGTTGCAGGTATCAATGACAGAGTTCAGCTCTCCGAGGTAGAGGCGGAATTAAACTCTCGCATCGTCAAGGCATGGCAGCTTGCTGGCGTCACCATTCAAGAACCTGCCAGCACCTGGATCGACGTTACTGTGTCGCTGGGCAAAGATGTCACCTTGTTGCCAGGCACCAGGTTGCATGGCTTCACCTCGATTGGCGAGGGATCTGTGATCGGGCCGGACACAACTCTTACCGATGTTGAGGTTGGTGAGGGCGTTCGTATCAACCGAGCCGATGCCACCTCGTCCAAGATTCACTCCGGAGCGAATGTCGGACCTTTCGCATTCATTAGACCAGGTACCGAGCTAGGTGCAGACGGAAAGATCGGTGCCTTTGTAGAGACCAAGAATGCCCAGATCGGTCCGGGAGCCAAGGTTCCACATCTCAGTTACGTTGGCGATGCATCAATCGGTGAAGGTGCCAACATCGGTGCCGGAACCATTTTTGCTAACTACGACGGTGTGAATAAGCACCGCACCGAGATCGGAAAACAGGCTCGCACCGGTAGCGGAAATGTCTTTGTAGCTCCCGTTAAGGTGGGAGATGGTGCTTACACCGCAGCAGGTTCGACAATCCGCCGAGATGTTGAGCCGGGAGCGCTAGCATTGAACCCAGCAGCACAGAAAAACTTGGCCGATTGGGTTATCCAGAATCGTCCAGGTTCAAAGTCGGCACAAGCAGCAACCGATACGGAGTAGCAATGGCAATCGAGAAGGCCGCCAGCAAACAACTAGTAATTGCCTCCGGCCGAGCTCATCAGCCGCTTGCTCAAGAGGTAGCCGAAATTCTGGGCACCGAGCTGGTTCCAATGACCGCCTATGACTTTGCAAACGGAGAGACCTTTGTCCGTTATGAGCGAAGTGTCCGTGGAGTGGACGCTTTCATAATTCAGGCCCACCCACAACCAATCAACCACTGGGTCATGGAGCACCTGTTGATGGTTGATGCCATGAAGCGTGCGAGCGCCAAGCGAATCACCGTGGTTGCACCATTTTTCCCATACGCGCGTCAGGACAAGAAGCACAAGGGGCGCGAACCAATTTCGGCTCGCCTCATGACCGACCTCTACAAAGCTGCGGGCGCATCGAGACTGATGTCGGTAGACCTGCACACCCCTCAGATTCAGGGCTTTTTTGATGGGCCGGTTGATCACCTCTGGGCCCTGCCTATGTTGGCTGATCACATTGCGGCAACCTTCGGTACCGAGAACTTGACTGTGGTGTCACCTGACTCTGGTCGAGTTCGAGTTGCAGATATTTGGGCAGATCGACTTGGCACCCCACTCGCCATCGTTCACAAGCGTCGCGATCCAGACCGCCCGAACCAGGTTCAGGTCAACGAGATCGTTGGTGAAGTATCCGGTAGGGACTGCCTATTGGTAGACGACATGATCGACACCGGTGGCACAATCCTCGCTGCAGCCAAAGCGCTAAAGGCAAATGGGGCAAAGCGAGTAATTGTTGCTGCCACCCACCCAGTCTTCTCTCACCCAGCGGTCGAGCGACTATCTGACCCGGTGATCGACTCTGTTGTTGTTACCAACACCTTGCCGATAACCCCGGACAAGGAATTTGCAACCCTGACGGTGTTGTCTATCGCCCCATTGATTGCCAAGGCAATTGCAGCGGTGTTTTACGACGATTCGGTGAATTCGCTGTTCCCTGGACACGCTTAGGCTTGCCACCCTCAGCCTGGTTGGTCTAGGCTAGGCGAAGCAGCGGCGAGGAGTCCTAAGGGCTCGTAATCGACGGGGTCTCTTCCTCGCCACGAACTATTGAGGAAAAGATGTCAGAGATCAAAATCGTTGCAACTGTTCGCGAGAGCTTTGGTAAGGGTGCAGCCCGCAAGCTACGTGCCGCAGGACAGACCCCAGCCGTAATCTACGGTCACGGAAACGCCACCCGCCACATTTCACTTCCAGCTCACGAGATTCGTTTGGCACTTCGCCACAAGAATGCACTTCTCGAGCTAAACATTGCTGGCAAGACCGAGTTGGTTTTGGTCAAGAGCGCAGCCAAGGACCCAGTAACCCAGATCATCGAGCACGTTGACCTGGTTGAGGTTGTGAAGGGTGAGAAGGTTCACGTTGAGGTTCCAGTTCACGTAATCGGTGAGGCAATGGGCGGCACCATCGTGGACCTAGAGCACAAGAGCGTCAAGCTTGAGGCAGAGGCAACTCACGTTCCTGAGTTTGTTGAGCTACACATCTCCAAGGAGGCCCCAGCTGGCCACCACTACACCGCTAAGGACATTGTCCTTCCAAAGGGTGTTTCCCTTGACCTACCTGCTGACGAGCTCGTAGCCTCGGTTGTTGAGACCCAGGCTGGCGCTGCAGCAGAGCCTGAGGCCGCTGCTGAGTAATTCGACCTACCTGATAGCTGGGCTCGGTAATCCCGGGCCCAGCTATCAGCACAATCGGCACAATGTTGGCCAAATGGTGGTTGACGAGATTGCCAAGCGCTTAGGCGCGAAATTCAAAACCCATAAGTCCCTCGCGTTTATTGCAGAGGGCAGCCTCAATGGCCAGAAGCTTGTGCTTCTGAAGAGCCTTGGCTTCATGAACCTCTCTGGCAATCCGGTTTCGGCGGTTGCCAAGTTCTTTGATGTTCCGACCGAGAACCTGATCGTGGTGCACGATGAGCTGGACATCCCATTCGGAGACATCAGATCCAAGTTTTCTGGCGGCCATGCCGGACACAACGGACTTCGCGACATCATCAAGCATCTCGGCAATGACTTTCAGCGTGTCCGGTTCGGGATCGGACGACCTCCGGGATCAATGGAGGTTGCTGACTTTGTGCTCCAAAACTTCTCAACCGAAGAGAAGAAAGAACTCGATGTGCTGGTGGCAATTGCTGCCGATCAAGTAGAAAAGCTAATTTCAGAGCCTAAAATTCTCGGGTGACCCTCCGTCCCCTGATTGAAGAGGTGGCTAAGTCACACCCGTTTCAGGGCCTGGGCGCAACTTTCTCCAAATCTCAAGAGCTTTACGCTCCACCAAAAACTCAAGCCCTTGCGATTGCGGCTCTAGCAAAAACCCGAGGCCTGTCGCTTGTGGTGGTGCCCTCTGGTAGACAGGCGGGCGAGGTTGCCGCCCTGCTCCAGGCGATACCAGATCTGGAACTTATCGAACTTCCCTCCTGGGAGACCCTGCCGCACGAGCGGCTCTCCCCAGCCCCAGAGACCATCGGCCGCAGACTAAGAGCGCTCAATCGAATGCATGAGGTTTCAAAAGGTGTAGATCACCCGGTGGTGGTTTTGGTTTCGGTTAGGGCCGCTCTGCAGCCGATCATTGGAGGCTTTGAAAAGCACCCCCCATTTACACTTCAGCGTGGCGGTGAATATCTGCTTCCAGAGCTCGGCCTGAAGCTTATTGAAATGGCCTATGAGCGGGTCGACATGGTTTCGAAGCGAGGCGAGTTTGCGATCCGCGGTGGGATTGTGGATGTTTTCCCAACCACCGCTGAACACGCACTGAGGCTCGAGTTCTTCGGCGATGAGTTGGATGACATTCGAGAGTTTTCGGTTGCTGACCAGCGATCCATCCCCTCGAATGTGAATTCCATTGAGCTTTATCCAGCGCGAGAGCTCCTGATAACTCCGGTGGTTGCGCAGCGAGCCCGAGAGATGATGGGGGAGTTTCCGAACCTCAAGGAGATGCTGGAGAAAATCGCCAACGGCATTCCGGCATCCGGCATGGAGTCGCTCGCACCAGTGCTGGCTGAACGCATGGGTCCCATCACAGACTTCTTCCCGCAGGATGCAAATGTCTTCCTGGTAGATCCCGAGAAGCTTCGAGCTAGGGCGGAGAACCTGGTTCAGACCAACCTTGAGTTTTTACACGCGGCTTGGGATGCTGCAATTGAAGGTTCACAAGCTCCGATTGATCTCTCGACCGGAGGGTTCATGGAGTTTGATCAGCTCTTGGACCTGATCAAACAACCCAAGATTTCCCTGACCTCGCTTCCAACCGAGCGAAGCATCGATTTGGGGCTAAGAGAGATTCCTCGTCACACGCTCGAGGAGGGTCTGCAGTGGCTCGGAGATCAGCAGAATGGCAAGGCTGCCATAGTCGTCGTGGCAGACGGACACGGCACTGCAGAGCGTATGGTCGAGCTGTTTCAAAAGGCAGATGTACCTGTTGTGCTGAGCGAATTTTTGGGCAATCCCACCACAGGCCATGTCACTGTTGTGGTCGGAGATTTGGCAAATGGATTTGCCACTTCTAACAATGAATTGATTGTGGTTTCAGAATCAGAGTTCTTTGGTGTGAGCGCTGGTTATGTTGCCAAATCTGACCGCAAGCTTGCTAGACGCAGAGGTCAGCAAGTCGACCCACTTCAGCTCAAGCCTGGTGACTTTGTGGTTCATGAGATTCACGGCATCGGTAAGTTCAAAGAATTGGCTCAGCGCTCCAATGGTTCGGGTCCGCGCCAGCACACCCGCGAATACCTCGTGATTGAGTACGCGCCGCCAAAGCGCGGTTACCCCGGTGACACCCTGTTTGTCCCCACCGACCAGCTAGATATGTTGACCCGCTATGTCGGTGGCGAAGCACCTGTGCTTTCCAAGATGGGCGGGACCGACTGGGCCAGGGTGAAGGGCAATGCGCGCAAGGCGGTAAGAAAGATTGCCATCGATTTAGTGAAGCTCTACTCGGCTCGAATGAAGTCCCGAGGGTATGCCTTTGGGCCGGATACTCCGTGGCAGCATGAGCTTGAAGAGGCCTTCAGTTTTCAAGAGACGCCTGATCAGCTAAACACCATTGAAGAGGTCAAGCGAGACATGGAGAAGGAGATCCCGATGGATCGCCTGCTCGCCGGTGATGTTGGTTACGGAAAAACCGAGGTGGCCATTAGAGCCGCATTCAAGGCCATCCAAGATGGAAAGCAAGTTGCCATGCTGGTTCCAACCACCCTGCTGGTTCGCCAGCACCTGCAGACTTTCCTTGCCCGCTACCAAGGGTTTCCAGTGAGCGTCAGACCACTGTCTCGATTCCAGACCGATAAGGAGGTCAAGGAGACTTTGCGCGGGCTGGAATCCGGAGCAGTTGACCTTGTTATTGGCACCCACAGATTGCTGGCTGGAGGGATTAAGTTCAAAGATCTCGGACTTGTCATCATTGACGAGGAGCAGCGTTTTGGAGTCGAGCACAAGGAGAAGCTCAAGGAGCTAAAAACCAATGTCGATGTTCTGGCTATGAGTGCAACTCCGATCCCCAGAACCCTAGAGATGGCCGTTACCGGTATTCGTGAGATGTCGACTCTGGCAACACCTCCCGAAGAGCGCCATCCGATCCTCACCTACATCGGGGGCTACTCCGAAGCCCAGGTGGCTGCAGCCATCAGGCGTGAACTGATTCGTGAGGGCCAGGTGTTCTTTGTTCACAATCGGGTTTCAACGATTGACAAAGTTGCCGCCGATTTAGCGCAGCTGGTGCCAGAGGCTCGAATTGCAGTTGCGCACGGTCAAATGCCGGAGCAACAGCTGGAGCAAATCGTGGTGGATTTTTGGGAGCGCAAGTTTGATGTCTTGGTTTCCACCACCATCATCGAGACCGGTATCGACATTCCAAATGCCAACACACTGATTGTTGACCGTGCTGAACACTTTGGGCTCTCGCAGCTGCATCAGATTCGTGGTCGAGTTGGCCGCTCAAGAGAGCGCGCCTACGCTTACTTTTTCTATGACCCCTCGAAGACGCTGTCTGAAACCGCGCACGACCGTCTGGCGACCATTGCGACCAATAATGAACTCGGCAGCGGTATGCAGGTTGCGATGAAGGACTTAGAGATTCGCGGCGCAGGGAATCTACTTGGCGGGGAGCAATCGGGACACATTGCTGGGGTGGGCTTCGACCTTTACCTGAGAATGATCGGCGAGGCCGTGGCGGAATTCAAAGGTGAAGACATCTCCTCGCCTGCGGAACTAAAACTTGAACTACCGGTGGATGCGCACATCCCAAGCGCATATGTTGATTCGGAGCGGCTGAGGCTCGAGGCCTATCACAAACTCTCTGCTGAGTCATCGGCAAAGAGTGACCGGGGCCGACTCGATTCGATTTTGGCCGAGATCGAAGATCGCTATGGCAAAGCACCGCAAAGCGTGAAGAATCTGATTGAGGTCACCCACCTGAGGCAGCAGGCCAATCGCTTCGGGCTGAAGGATGTTAACCTACTTGGCCTGCAGGCTAAGTTTGCGCCGGTAGAGCTAACCGAGACCGAACTGGTTGCCCTGAGTCACAAGATCCCGGGAGTCAGATATCTGCACTCTTCAAAACTCTTGACCATGCCTGCACCGACATCTAAAGATCTAGAGCCAATTCGTGATGCTGAAGTGATTGACTGGCTCTGGAAGACGTTCGCACTGATCTATCAGGGGAAGTAATGGAAAAGCTAAAGAGTCTAATTGAGACCGCCCATCAGTTGCGAGCTCCGGGAGGGTGTGCTTGGGATGCCGAGCAAACTCACCGTTCACTGATCCAATACCTGCTCGAAGAGACCTATGAATTGATCGATGCCATCGAATCGGGGAGCCGCGAGGAGGTTATTGAAGAACTTGGCGATGTCCTATACCAGGTCATTTTCCATTCGGACCTGGGTTCAGCCGGAACCTTAGGGGAGCCTTTTGATATTGAGGATGTGGCAGCGTTTATGGAGCAGAAAATGCGCTCCCGCCACCCACATGTTTTTGGTAGTGAACAGGAGCAGGAGCAGTTCAAGGCTCAGACCGGTGACGAGGTAATGGTCAACTGGGACAACCACAAGAAGAAGGAAAAGCCTGGCCGCACCTCGGTTCTCGATGGCATCCCACAGGCCATGCCTGCTTTGGCGTTAGCCAGTAAGGTCATGGGCAAGGCGGAGAAACTTGGCATGCTCGATTTAGAAGAGCCGAGTATTCCGCTTGAGACCGAGGCGGAGCTAGGAAAGTTGCTACTAGCGGTTGTTCAGTCGGCTAAGGCTCAGGGATTGGATCCTGAGCGGGCACTCAGAGAGGCCACTAGAGAGTTGCAGGTCGAGATTCGTAGCTATGAACTTGCGGATGCAACTGATGCCGGCGTGATTGGGATTGCCGACTAGCTAACTTGAGCGAAAACCTGCTCAAACTGAGCAAATGCTTCATCAAGCACCTGTGACGGGTGTCTTGGGTCGTTGGTCTCGGCCCACCAAGTTAGTACTGCCATAGAGGCTGCCATTAGGGCCGAGGAAATCATCTTTGCTCGCACACCTTCGCCCTCGCGCTTGGCGATAAATTGCTCGAGAACCTTTCTGGATTGTTCTAGCTGACCGGTTCCCCAGCCGTAAACCTCTGGGGAGCTGGCGATGAGTTTGAGTCTTAAGCGGACAGTTTCGAGCGAGTCATCCATGACATGCATCGCATTTACCCACGACTTGTGAAGCACCAGAACAAGTGATTTTTCAGTGGAGGTTTCTAGAGCCAAAGTCAGTGCCTCATTGAACCCCTGAACCCCACCCCAGACCACAGCTGCCTTGGAAGGGAATATCCGAAACAGATTAGATCTGGAAATTCCCGCAGCTAGAGCAACCTCGTCCATGGTGACTTTGTCGATGCCTCGTTCAACAAAGAGTCGAAGCGCAGTCAATCCGACCTCTTGGGGATCCGTGGTGACGGGTCTGCCACGGCCGCGCTTTTGTTCAGACATGGCAAAACACTAGCAACGAAGCAGCCAATTAGACACAGTTGTTGTTTGCCGTGTGAGAAACTTGCCTAATGGCCCAGCAGATAAATGCACCGCGCGGAATGCGTGACTTTCTCCCCGTCGAGAAGGCTAAGCGCGAGCATCTGATTGCTGTAGTGGTTGAGCAATATCTGGCACGTGGTTTTCAGCAGATTGAAACCCCAATTCTTGAGGACCTGGAGCGACTTCAGTCGGGTCAAGGTGGGGACAACGAAAAGTTGGTTTTCAAAGTCCAAAAGCGCGGGGACGAGTTCACCCAAGCGCTTGAGTCTGGTGGTGAGCTGGCCGATCTTGGGCTGAGATTCGACCTGACTGTACCGCTAACCAGATACTTCGCTTCAAACCAGGGCAAGTTGCCGAGGGTTTTGAAGGCGATTCAAACCGGCCCGGTGTTTAGGGCTGAGCGCCCGCAGAAGGGTCGCTACCGTCAGTTTGTGCAGTGCGATATTGACATCATCGGAGATGATTCGATGCTCGCCGAGTTCGAGCTGCTTTCAGCATCGCTCGCAGCACTTGAGGCCATGGGGGTAGTTGGAGCAAAGATCAGGGTCAATCACCGTGAACTCTTAACCAGTTCGATTCAAGCCCTAGGTGTGACCACGAAAGACTCCCTGAGCGCAATGATTTCCATAGACAAGCTGGACAAGCTCGGAGTTGATGGCGTTTGCCAGGAGCTTGAGGAGAAATTCGGTAGCGACGTCTCACAGCGAGCAAAGCTTTGGCTATCGAGTCTTGAAGACCTATCTACTCCGGACCTACTGAAGCCACTTTTTGAGGCATTCGGGAACCGATTGAGGTTTGACCCCACCTTGGTTCGCGGAATGGGGTATTACACCGGAACCATTTTCGAGATTGAACACCCAGGTAGCAGCTCATCCATAGGCGGCGGCGGTCGCTATGACGGGATGGTTGGTCGCTGGTTAGGAACGGATGTCCCTGCTGTCGGTATCTCGCTGGGCATCGAGCGAATTGTGGACTTAGTTGAGGGAGAGGGAGAGCAAACTCCTGGGCTGGTTTTGCTGATCGATGAAGGTCAGCCGATTACGCGAGCTCTTGAAGTTCAGAACTCACTTATCGCGAAGTATCGGGTGAGGCTTGATCGCAAGCCCAAGAATGTTAGGGCACTTCTTACTGAGCTTTCGGAGCAGGGATTTAGTCACTTTGCATTTTTGACCGATTCTGGCGAGCTAGATATCAAGCCAATCGGCTAAGTCGCTAGACTTTAGCCCGAATACAGCGAAGTTTTCCGCCCCAGTTTGGGCATTCACAAATCCACCTAATAAGGAGATTCCTTTGTCAATCATTACCGCAGTTGGAGCAAGAGAGATTCTCGACTCCAGAGGAAACCCAACCATCGAGGTTGAGGTATTGCTTTCTGACGACAGCTTTGGCCGCGCAGCGGTTCCATCGGGTGCATCCACCGGTGCTTTTGAGGCTCACGAGTCCCGCGATGGAGATAAGTCCCGCTACCTCGGCAAGGGAGTTCAGAACGCGGTCAAGGCCGTGGTTGAGGACATCGATGAGGCTTTGGTTGACTTTGACTCAACCGACCAGCGCTTGGTTGACGCTGCGCTGATCTCACTCGATGGCACTGAGAACAAAAAGAAGCTCGGTGCTAACGCGATTCTGGGAGTCTCGCTCGCGAATGCCCGCGCAGCCGCTGAGAGCGTGAACCTACCGCTTTACCGCTACCTGGGTGGATCAAATGCCTACGTGCTACCAGTGCCACTTATGAACATCATCAACGGCGGAGCTCACGCTGACACCGGAGTTGACATTCAGGAATTCATGATTGTCCCTCACGGAGCCGAGAGCTTCTCTGAGGCAATTCGCTGGGGTGTTGAGGTTTACCACTCACTCAAGAAGCTACTTTCTGAGAAGGGTCTAGCCACCGGTTTAGGTGACGAGGGTGGTTTCGCACCAGACCTACCAAACAATGCTGCTGCACTAGAGCTAATCTCCGAGGCAATTGCAAATGCTGGCTACAAGCTAGGTAGCGAGATCGCACTGGCTCTGGATGTTGCCTCCACCGAATTCTTCGATGAGAAGACCGGAAAGTACACCTTTGAGGGCGTGGAGCGCTCATCTGAAGAGATGATCTCCTACTACTCGGATCTTCTCGCTCGCTTCCCACTTGTTTCCATCGAGGACCCACTTGCCGAGGATGACTGGGCAGGTTGGACCAAGATCACCGCAGAGCTCGGAACCAAGGTCCAGTTGGTCGGAGACGATCTTTATGTGACCAACCCAACTCGTCTGCAGAAGGGCATCGACCTCAAGGCTGGCAATGCGATTTTGGTTAAGGTCAACCAGATCGGAACCCTAACCGAGACCATGGATGCAGTTGCACTTGCTCAGCGCGAGGGTATGAAAGCAATCATCTCCCACCGCTCAGGCGAGACTGAGGACACCTTCATTGCTGACCTGGCCGTTGCGACCAACGCAGGTCAGATCAAGACCGGTGCTCCAGCCCGCTCCGAGCGTGTTGCGAAGTACAACCAGCTGCTGAGAATCGAGGAGGAGCTAGCTGATGCCGCGGTGTACGCCGGTCGCAGCGCTTTCCCTCGTTACCAGGGCTAAGAATTCTCTGATAGCCCGAGTGGGGTTACGCCTCACTCGGGCTTTCTCTTAAACTGAAGCTCTTATGCCACAAAAACCAATTCAGCCAAAGGTGCCGGTTGCCCTATCTCAGGGCAAGCTGCTGGCGCGCATGCTCAAGCTGAATAGTGTTTCGGTGAGCGTGATTTTGGTTATTGTGCTGGGCACCTACTTGGTGTCGCAAGACGTTCAGACCTATCTCGACCAGCGTCGCCAAATCACCGAGATGGAGCAATCCATCAAGCTTGCCGAGCAAGCGGTAGCTGATATGCAGGCTGAGCGAGACCGCTGGCAGGATCCGGTTTATATCCGTTCGCAGGCCAGGGATCGCCTCTACTACGTTCTGCCTGGCGAGGTCTCCTACCTTGTGATGAACTCCGAGGGTATGGATTTCTCTGATACCTCCGGAACGTTGGGTGCGGCGCTAGCGAAAAAGCGCAATGCAGATGAGATTTCGCTCGAAGCAACGGCTGCCAGAGAGAACTGGGTCGACTCGATCGTTGAATCTGTTCTGCGTTCAGCTCTTGATACCGGGGTGAGCGAAAAGTGAGCGTTTCTCAGGAGGACATCGCTGAGGTTTCGCGACAACTGGGTCGACCCGCTAGAGACATCTTGGACATTGCAGCTAGGTGTGTCTGCGGCAGACCGCTGGTGGTAAAGACCAAGCCCAGGCTAGAAAACGGGACCCCGTTTCCCACGTTGTATTACCTAACCCAGCCTGCCGCGACTGCTGCCGTTTCAACCCTCGAGGCGTCGGGTGTGATGGTTCGATACCAAAACTTGCTGTCAGAAAATAATGACATTGCGATTGCATACCAGAAGGCTCACGAGGGCTATCTTGCAGAGCGGGAGGCGATCGAAAAGGTTGATGAGATCGCTGATTTTTCAGCAGGTGGCATGCCGGTGCGAGTGAAGTGCCTCCACGCTCTGGTTGGGCACTCACTCGCCAAGGGCCCAGGGGTCAATCCAATAGGAGACCTTGCGCTTAGTGAACTGGATTGGTCGCCAAGTAGGTGTCAGTGCGTTTAGCTGCAGCGATTGCTGCATTAGCCTCCCTAGTCTCACCTGGCCAGCAGTGGTGGCTAGACGATTATGGGTTTACTGGTCTAGAGCAAACCGGCGAAGGCGTCACTATCGCCGTGATCGATACCGGTATCGATGACACCCACCCAGACCTTGCTGGAGTGGTGATCGGGGGTAGGGACTTTTCCGGTGTTGGTTCACCCGATGGCACATCCGGTGTTGGGCCGGCAGGTCACCACGGAACCATGGTTGCCTCACTGATTGCGGGTCAGGGAAGCGACCTAGTTGGAGTCAGGGGAGTTGCGCCCAACTCAAAACTACTTTCGCTAAGCGTTGGGGCTGGTATCAAGGGTTCGGATACTGACACTCAAATCGCGCAGGCTGTGGTCTGGGCGGTTGATCAAGGTGCCGACATCATCAACATCTCACTATCTCGAAATTCAAAGTCCTGGCCAAAGAGTTGGGATAGCGCATTCAGTTATGCGTTTGAAAAAGATGTGGTCGTAGTTGCCGCGAGCGGAAATAGACTTGGCGAGTTATCAAGCCCCAGTGCGCCCGCAACAATGCCCGGAGTGGTTGCGGTCGGTGGTGTTTCAAAAGACCTCGTTGGTGCAGAATTCGCCTCCACAACTGGCATTTCCTTGGCAGTTACCGCTCCAGCCGAAGACTTGGTTGGCAGCTATCCAGGCGGCCAGGTTCGCGATTGGGAGGGCTCTTCGGCAGCAGCTCCACTGGTGTCGGGACTACTAGCTTTGATGCTGGAGGCCGACCCCAGTGCTTCGGCAAACGACCTTATTCAACGACTGATTGCAACCAGCACCGACTTGGGAGAGCCAGGATTCGATGCGGTCTACGGATTTGGGGTAATTGATCCAGGTTCAGCTGTTGCGTCAAAGCTCACTGCTGAACAGAATCCGCTGGGCTCTTTGGATCGGTGGGTCAAGCTATACAGGCCGGGCTCGAGCGAGCAAGAAGCTGAGTTGGTGACCCCCGATCAACCAGTGCAGCCAACGCCAGAGAGCACCTTGATTTCGGAATCGGTTGAAAATGCTGATTTATCGAGCTCGAATGCTGTTTCATGGTGGCTCAATCCGCTACTGTATTGGGTGTTAGCCCCCCTGGCACCGCTGCTTTGGATCTTTTTGCGTGCAAAGCGCGGCAGGAATCAGAGCTAGATAAATACGAGAAGGTAATACTCGAGCATGAGCGAAGTGACCAAGAAGTCCCGCACCCCAAAAGCAGTAGCTGAAGAGATTTTGAACCCCAAGGGTCCTCAGCGCATCCTCATCATCGGTGGTGGTTACGCAGGTTTCTACACCGCTTGGAAGCTAGAAAAGCTGCTTGGCAAGAACGAGGCTGAGGTCACCATGGTTGACCCGCTTCCGTACATGACCTATCAGCCATTCTTGCCAGAGGTTGCGGCAGGCCACATCGAGCCTCGCCACGCGGTTGTTTCTCACCGCCAGCACCTAAAGAAGACCAAGCTGATCTCCGGGCGCATGACCAAGGTAAACCACAAGCTTCGTAAGGCCACCATCCAGATTGAGGGTGGCAAGCCCATCACTTTGGAATATGACCACATTGTCATGACCGCAGGTGCTGTTACTAGAACCTTCCCTATCAAGGGCATTGCCGAAGAAGCAATCGGTCTAAAGACCATCGAAGAGGCGGTAGAGGTCAGAAACCGCCTAATCGGTAACTTCGAGCGCGCTGCTGCTCTACCAGCTGGTCCAGCACGCGACCGACTTCTCACCTTTGTAGTGGTCGGTGGTGGATTTGCCGGTATCGAAACTTTTGTAGAGCTTCGCTCCACCGCAACTTACCTGCTTCGCCACTACCCTGAGATCAAGTTTGAGGATGTCAAGTTCCACCTCATCGAAGCCATGGGCCGAATC
>JACCDY010102898.1_pt1 | contig 31703 bp, 26 predicted proteins | sample 7446391 | NCBI WGS metagenome assembly JACCDY01 (sample SAMN15323451, study PRJNA562643) | freshwater metagenome | isolation source: river surface water | place: USA:Blue River Watershed | collected 2017-08-18 | reverse complement strand
GTAACCGACTTGAATTGTACCGATGATAAAAGTAAACTATCTCCAACTTTTGCATTAATTGTAAAAAAACCTTTTGAGTCTGTTATGGTGGCATTTTCAGTATTCAAATTAATTACATAAATACCCTCAAGATTGGTCATGTCGGCATTGACTTTTCCACGACATGCTAAAGCTCCTTTTTCTTGTGCAAAAAGAGGGGCAATACACCAAAAGACGATAAAATAAAGCAGTCTAATCATAAAGTTACTAATTCCAATTGAATGGGAAAGTTCACAAAAATAGCAGACTGTCTTCCAAATTAATTCCTAATGAGTTGGTAATTATTTGTTAATTAAAAAAGGAGATTGTATACCTTTACCCTATTACAATTGATTTTGAAGATGAAAAATATACTATTGGCTAGTACCTCAACGGTATATGGAAGTAGTTACTTAGAATACTTATTAGCTGAATTACAACTCCATTTTAAAAATTGCAATACCCTGCTTTTTATTCCATATGCTAGACCTGGCGGAATAACCCATGAGGAATATACTGCAAAGGTAGCTTTGGCTTTCGCCAAAATAAATATTGCTGTCAAAGGAATTCATGAATTTGAAAATCCTGTTGAAGCCATTCATAATGCTGAGGGCATTTTTACCGGTGGCGGCAATACATTTGTTCTAGTTTCCCAATTGTATAAAAACCAATTGATGGAAGTTATAGCGCAAAAACTAAAAAGTGGTACCCCTTATTTAGGAACGAGTGCAGGAAGTAACATTGCGGGTTTAACCATCCAAACTACTAATGATATGCCGATCGTTTACCCTCCGAGTTTTCAAAGCTTAGGTATGATTCCGTTCAATTTGAATCCGCATTATATTGATACTGATGGACCTGAAAACCATATGGGAGAAACCCGAGAAGATCGTATAAAGGAATTTCACACCTATAATTCGATACCTGTCTTAGGATTACGAGAAGGGAGTTGGCTTGAAATCAAAGGGAGAAACATTACTTTAAAAGGAAATGGCAAAGCGCGACTTTTTAGACAAAATCAACAAGCTGAAGAAATAGAAAGCGGTTCCGATTTAAGTTTTGTGAAATAAAAAAACCGAAACTACTGTTTCGGTTTTGAAAGAGCGAAAGACGAGGCTCGAACTCGCGACAACCAGCTTGGAAGGCTGGAGCTCTACCAACTGAGCTACTTTCGCAAAAAAAATTTAAATAAAAAACCTCAAATCAGATTTGAGGTTTTAGAGCGAAAGACGAGGCTCGAACTCGCGACAACCAGCTTGGAAGGCTGGAGCTCTACCAACTGAGCTACTTTCGCATTACAACGGTGCAAATATAAATAATTAGTTTTCATGATTGCAAGTTTTTTTCAAAAAAATAAAAAGCAACTCCATAAAATCAGCATCAAAACTAGGCGAATTATTTCATAAATATTTTAGTATGAAATTATTATCTCTTTAATTTGCAAACACTTCACCATAAAAAAAATGATGCATTCTATTCAAAAAATCACAGCTACAGAAACATATCCCGTTAGACATATCGTACTGCGAGCTGGCAAACCCATTGAAAGTTGTCAGTTTGATGGAGATGAATTGGGTTCTACACATCATTTTGGCTATTATTTTAACAACCAAATCATTGGAGTAATTTCATTATTTGAGATTAAAAACGAACCGTTTGTAGCACAAAAACCGTTTCAAATTAGAGGGATGGCAGTACTCCCTTCCTTTCAAAAACAAGGTATTGGAGAAGCATTGGTGAAGGAAGCAGAAAAATTTTGTACAACTCAAAAAGCCGATTTAATTTGGTTTAACGCCCGGACCACCGCGGTTGGATTTTATCAAAAAATGGGATATAAGATTCTAGGACCTGAATTTGAAATCTATGACGTTGGCCCTCATTTTTTAATGTATAAAAAACTCTAAGTTGCAAGGGGTGATAAAAATTTGGGTAGATTAATTTGAGAAATACAAAAATACGACACACTACAGCTTATACAATTATTATTCAGCACTTTAATGTAAGACTTAACATAACTTCGGCTTTTAACAAAATAAGTTTGATAACTTCTCTATCGAACTGTAACATTAAGGAGAAAATAAATACTAACCTAATCAACTCAATAATATTGATACTTTTGCGTTGTTACAATTCCATTTACAACCCTAACCCCAGTTTATGAAATATACCTTCTGTTTACTATTCTTTTTCTTCTTCTATTTTGGCTTTAGCCAAAAAAAAACTTTGAACACTCAATTTACTGCTGAAAAAATAATTATTGATGGTAAATTTGATGAAGGCGCTTGGCTAAAAGCTGATGTGGCAAAAGATTTCGTAATGTGGATGCCTGACAATGGAACCCCAGAACCAAAAAATACTAGGACTGAAGTACGGGTTACTTATGATAATGAAGCAGTATATTTTGCTGCAACTATGTATGATGATGAACCGAGCAAAATTTTAAAAGAATTAAGTCAGCGAGACAATTCTGGAACAGCTGATCGTGTGGGAATCTTTATTAATGGATACAATGACGGCCAGCAAGAATTTAGTTTTATTGTAAGTGCTTCTGGAGTTCAAGAAGATTTTTTATTTACAGAAAGTAACGGAGAGGATTCCTCTTGGAATGCCATTTGGGAAAGTAAAACGCAAATCACCGATTTTGGTTGGACTGCAGAAATCAAAATTCCGTATGCAGCATTGCGATTTAGTTCAGAGAAAAAACAAACTTGGGGAATCAATTTTATTCGTGATTTTAGAAGAGCACGAACGTTTTATTCTTGGAATTTAATTGATAATAAAATTAATTCCAGAGGCAATCAAGAAGGTGTATTAAATGGTATTGAAAATATTATAACTCCAACTCGTTTGTTTTTAATTCCATATTCTTCTTTTTATCTGAATTCAAACGCAACACAAAAAACAAAAGGCGATTTAAAAGGCGGTGTTGATATTAAGTATGGTATAAACGATGCTTTTACATTAGATGCCATTTTAGTACCTGACTTTGGTCAAACCACCTTTGATAATGTTATTTTAAATCTTGGTCCATTTGAACAACAATTCAACGAAAATAGACCATTTTTTACTGAAGGAACTGAATTATTTAGCAAAGGCAATTTGTTTTATTCGAGAAGAATTGGCGGAAGCCCAACCATTAATGCCGACTTAAATACCAACGAATCATTCACAACTTATCCAGCAAAAGTCAATTTACTAAATGCATTGAAAATTTCAGGCAGAACAAAAAATGGTTTAGGGATAGGTGTATTAAATGCAGTAACCGAAAAAACTGAAGCTACTATAACTAATGACATAACTGGGGCAACACGCAAAGCCTTAATAGAACCTCTGGCCAACTATAATGTAATGGTATTAGATCAACGTTTTGGAACCAATTCATCCGTTTCTTTTGTCAATACGAATGTAACCCGAAATGGAAATGGACGTGACGGAAATGTTTCGGCACTTTTGTTTGACTTGAACACCAAGAAAAACACCTATAATTTAAATGGAGATTACAAATACAGTGTTGTCAATGGATTTGGAATTGACAATAAAAAAGGCTTTAGTTCGAGTATAAATTTTGGCGAAACAAGTGGTAAATTTCAATATAGTGCCGGTGCTGAATACATATCAAGAGATTTTGACAAAGACGATATGGGTATTCAATTCCAAAGCAATTATCACGCTTTATATTCCAACTGGAATTACCGCCTTTTAAGCCCGACCAAAACGTTCAATATGTTTAATGTTTTTGTTAATCTTTATTCAGAATTCGACAATAGATCTGGACGTATTCAACAAGGAATGGTCAATTTGAACATCAATTCAATGACTAAAAAAAATAATTTCTTTGGCGGAGGTTTCAATACAAGACCCATAAAAACCTACGATTTTTACGAGCCAAGAACTCAAAATCAATCCCGTTTTCTTGAAATTCCTGAGGTAATTAATGCCTATGTCTATTATTCTTCTAATTATAATAACCGTTTTGCCATTGAAATCAATCCTTCCTATGGTATTGCTAATGAAAAAGGACGAATCGGATACGGATTATCTATTTCTCCGAGATACCGTTTTTCAGATCAATTTTCTTTGAATTATAGTATCGATTATAGCCAACAAGTAAACAATTTAGGTTTTGTAGGAAATAATGATATCACAAATGAAATTTTTATGGGTCGCAGAGATCGTACCACTTACATCAACACTATACAAGGAAAATTCACCATCAATAGCGACATGAATTTTAATCTTTCGTTGCGCCATTATTTGAGTTATGCCACCTACAATCAATATTATAATCTTCAAAATGATGGTACTTTAATGCCTACATCCAATTTTACCCAAAACAGCAATTCTAATTTTAATGCTTGGAATTTGGACTTGTCGTATTCTTGGTGGTTTGCACCTGGTAGTCAAATATCCATTTTATACCGTAATAATGCCGCTTTATTTGAGAATGAATTCAAACGAGATTTAGGAACCAACATCCGTAATGTCATCGACAAAGATGCACTAAATCATGTGTTTTCTGTCAGTGTTCGTTACTTTATTGATTACAATTCGCTCAAAAAATAAGTAATAACAATTCTTATTATAAACAAAAAACAAAGTATTTGTTACTATTTTGTGCCGCTGCTAGAATTGTGATTAGGTAACTAGTAAAGATTTTAGAAATGCCTTATCTTTGCGCAAAATAATTACCGATGAACAAGAAAGTTATCCTTATGATTTTGGACGGTTGGGGAAAATCTCCTGACCCAAAAGTGTCTGCAATTGACAATGCTAATGTCCCTTTTATCAATAGTTTATATACAAAATATCCTAGTGCACAATTAAGAACCGATGGTTTGAACGTTGGCTTACCTGAAGGGCAAATGGGAAATTCAGAAGTAGGTCACATGAACCTTGGTGCGGGACGTATTGTGTACCAAGATTTAGCTAAAATCAATTTGGCTGTAGCCAATAAAACCTTGGCTAAAGAACAAGTCTTGATCGATGCATTTAATTATGCTAAAACCAATAATAAAAAAGTTCACTTTTTAGGTCTAGTTTCTGATGGTGGGGTGCACTCGCATACTTCGCATCTTAGAGGTTTGATCGATGCGTCACAAGAATACGGATTAGACAACGTATTCATTCATGCCTTTACAGACGGTCGTGATGTGGATCCAAAATCAGGAAAAAAATACTTACAAGATTTACAAAACTATATTGCTCCTACACCTGTAAAAATTGCATCAGTAATTGGACGTTATTACGCCATGGATCGTGATAAACGTTGGGAAAGAGTGAAATTAGCGTATGATTTAGTAGTTCACGGAACAGGAACTGCAACTAATGATATTGTATCTTCTATTGCAACTAGTTATGGAAACGATGTGACTGATGAATTTATCCAACCTTTGGTTGCTGTTGATACAAATGGCGCACCTTTAGCCGTCATACAAGAAGATGACGTAGTTATCTTTTTCAACTTTAGAACGGACAGAGGTCGTGAATTGACTGAAGCACTTTCACAACAGGATTTTCACGAGCAAAACATGCACAAATTGAATTTGTATTATGTAACGCTTACCAACTACGACGAAACTTACCAAAATGTAAAAGTGGTTTACAATAAAGATAATATCACTGAAACTTTAGGAGAAGTCTTAGAAAAAGCCAATAAAAAACAAATCCGTATTGCCGAAACAGAAAAATACCCTCACGTAACCTTTTTCTTTTCGGGTGGTAGAGAAACTCCTTTTGAGGGCGAAAGCCGCATCTTAAGAAATTCACCTAAAGTAGCTACTTACGATTTACAACCTGAAATGAGTGCTTACGAATTGAAAGACGCTTTGGTGCCTGAATTGAATAAAGGAGAAGTGGATTTTGTTTGTTTGAACTTTGCTAACGGTGACATGGTAGGACATACCGGAATTATGGAAGCGGCCATCAAAGCCTGTGAAGCCGTAGATGAATGTGTAAAAGAAGTAGTCGAGGCGGCATTAGCCAATGACTATACCACTATCATTATCGCTGACCACGGGAACTGTGAAACGATGATCAATCCTGATGGTTCTCCAAATACGGCGCATACTACGAATCCAGTACCAATTATTTTGGTAGATAAAGATTTGAAAAAAATTAATGATGGCGTTTTAGGAGATATCGCTCCAACCATACTAGAATTGATGGGCGTAGCGCAACCTGCTGCTATGACAAGTCACTCTTTGTTATAGAAATATAACTTTTCAAATAAAGCAAAGCTGTTCCGTCTGGAGCAGCTTTTTTTATAAATAAAAGTTAAAATTTCATTTTTAATAGTAATACTATTATATTTGCATAAAAATATATTAAATTATGCAAAACATACTTTCAAATATAACCATTTCAGTTAATGACAAATTATATGTCAAAAACCCAGAAACCTCTGATTTAGGAAAAAAAATAATTGAACAAAGTATTCTATTAATTGATGAAATTGGATTTGAAAACTTCACCTTTAAAAAACTGGGAGAAAAAATTAATTCCAACGAAAGTTCCATTTATCGCTACTTCGAAAGCAAACATAAATTGATGTTGTATTTGTCCTCTTGGTATTGGGGTTGGATCGAATACAAATTAGTTTTTGCGACAAACAATGTTTCTAATCCATTGGAAAAACTCAAAAAAGCCATCACTATTGTAACCGAAAAGGTAGAAGATGACTCCAATACATTACACATTAATGAGTCTATTTTAAATAAAATAATTATTCAAGAATTCACAAAAACACTTCTAACCAAAGAGGTTGATGAAGAAAACAAAGAAGGTTTCTTTATTGTCTATAAACGAATCATCAACAGAATTATTGAATTTATTACGGAGGTAAATCCAAATTATACTTTTGCAAAAAGCTTAGCATCTACAATTGTTGAAGGTGCATTACACCAACATTTTTTGAAAGAGCATTTGAAAACAATTACCAATTGCAACGAGAACAATACTGTAACTGATTTCTACATTGATTTAGTAGTTAAAACATTAAAATAAAAACCATGAGCCAAACTCCATTACACCGTTTTTATAGTTTGTTAAAATTAGATCGTAGAGATATTTCGCAAATATTCTTTTATGCCATTTTCTCCGGATTAGTCAGTCTCTCTTTGCCTTTAGGAATTCAGGCAATTATCAACTTGATTCAAGCAGGGAGAGTCAGTATATCTTGGATTGTATTAGTGCTTATTGTAGTTATTGGAGTCGCGTTAGTTGGCATTTTATCGTTAATGCAATTACGAATTACCGAAAATTTACAGCAAAAAATATTTGTTCGTTCTTCGTTTGAATTTGGCTATCGCTTACCCAAATTAAAATTTGAAGAATTATATAACCAATATCCCCCAGAATTAGCCAATCGCTTTTTTGACACCTTAACCATTCAAAAAGGAACGTCAAAACTATTGATTGATTTTTCAACCGCACTATTACAAATTGTTTTTGGTATACTATTATTGTCATTATACCATCCATTCTTTATATTTTTTGGGGTATTATTAGCCTTCCTGCTCTATTCTATATTTAGATTTTCATTTACAGCTGGCTTGTCTTCGAGCTTAAAAGAATCTAAATACAAATACAAGGTGGTAAGTTGGTTACAGGAAATTGCTCGCAATAATAATAGTTTTAGAAAACAAGAAAATTTCAATTTTGCTTTGGACAAAAACAATCATTTAGTAGAAGAATATATCTATTATCGCGAAAAACACTTCAAAGTAATCAAAAGACAATTCACCCAATTAATTGGATTCAAAGTTATAATTACTGCTAGTTTATTGTTAATTGGTGGTTATTTGGTATTGAATCAGCAAATGAACATAGGACAATTTGTGGCGGCCGAAATCATCATTTTGTTAGTGATTAATTCGGTAGAAAAAATCATTATTGGTTTAGAAAGTTTGTATGACGTATTGACTTCCGTTGAAAAAATTGGACAAATAGTCGATTTAAAAATGGAAGAACCTAGGGAGAAAAATTCAGACTATTGTTTTACAAACCTTTCAATCGAAACCGAAAACTTAAAATTCAAATATCCGGAGACAACGGATGAGGTACTAAACGATATTAATTTAAAAATAGAACCTTCAGAGAAAATATATTTAGATGGTGTAAATGGATCTGGAAAATCGACTTTAATTCGGATTTTAGCTGGCTTCATTCAGCCAACTTCTGGATCGTTTTTTATCAATGATGACACCTATAGAAAAATTGATATCGCACAATATCGCTCGCAAATAAGCACCATCACACAAGGAGAAACGCCATTTGAAGGAACCGTTTTAGAAAACATAACGATGAATAACCCATCCATTTCTAACGAAGACATCAAATGGGCAATTGAAAGTGTACAATTGGGATCATTTATAAAAACATTAGCCGACGGTCTCGAAACTAAAATCTTCCCAGACGGACGTCAATTATCGTCATCCAATGCACAAAAAATTCTTTTAGCGCGAAGCATCGTTAATAAGCCAAAAATTCTGTTTTATGAAGATCCATTGGACAAAATGGACGAAAAAGCTAGCCAAGAGATTATCGATTTTCTAACAGCACCTTCAAATCAGTGGACGGTAATTGTTTCATCTAAAAACAAGTATTGGGAACAAAAATGCGATAGAAAAATTACACTGCAAAACGGAAAAATAATAACTGATTTAAAAAAATAATAGTATGCTTAATATTTCAAAAAAAAATCCAATTGCTGAAAATATTGAACACTACAGCACTGTGAAAAATTTGGCTAATAGACCCCATTACCAAATATTAAATAAAATCATTATTTACATTTCGCTAATTGGTATTGTGATTCTTTTCTTACCATGGACACAAAACATTTCAGGTTCTGGAGCCGTTACCACTCTAAAACCAGATCAACGTCCGCAAACCATTCATTCAGCTATTGGAGGAAGAATAGAAAAATGGTATGTCAAAGAAGGGGATTATGTCAAAAAAGGGGATACTATTTTATTTATTTCGGAAATCAAAGAAGATTATTTTGACCCAAATTTAGTTGGGAACACTAAAAACCAAGTGGATGCTAAAAAAATGGCCTTACAGTCCTATGGTAGCAAAGTAACCACCTTGACTTCTCAAATTAATGCCATCCAAAATGAGAAGCAATTGAAATTGCAACAAGCTCAAAACAAAATCCGTCAATCATTACTGAAAGTAAAAAGTGACAGTATGGATTTGGAAGCAGTTAAAACACAAATAAAAATTGCCAACACGCAATACAATCGTTCCATAACTTTAAACAAGGAAGGGTTAAAACCAATGACTGATGTCGAGGAAAAAAGATTGAAACTGCAAGAAGTTGAGGCTAAAATAATTACTCAAGAAAATAAATTACTCGGGAGTAAAAACGAATTGATCAATTCAAGAGTTGAGGTAAATAGAATTCAAGCAGAATATTCTGAAAAAGTATCTAAAGCTGAAAGTGATCAATATACCGCTTTAAGCAATCAATACGATACAGAAGCACAAGTAAATAAATTACAAAACCAGTATGTGAATTACCAAATCCGAAACGGTTTGTATTACATTAAAGCTCCGCAAAACGGCTATATCAACCGTGCCATCCAATCGGGTATTGGAGAAATCATCAAAGAAGGCACTCAAATTGTAAGTATCATGCCTTCTAAATATGACATTGCTGTGGAAACATTCGTTAGCCCAAACGATTTGCCATTAGTGCACAAAGGCGAAAAAGTCCGCATTTGGTTTGATGGTTGGCCTACGGTGGTTTTTTCTGGTTGGCCTAATTTGAGTTACGGAACTTTTGGAGGTAAAATTGTTGCCGTTGAAAACTTCATCAGCGCCAATGGAAAATTTAGAGTATTGATTGCCCCTGATCAAGAAGAAGAAGCCTGGCCAAAGCAAATTAGTATTGGATCAGGTGCGCAAACCTTAGCTTTGCTTGACAACGTGCCAATTTGGTTTGAATTATGGCGAACATTAAATGGTTTTCCACCAAATTATTACCAACCTAAAGAAGAAAAATCTAAAGAGAAAAAATAATGAAACATTGCTATTTTGTACTACTCCTATTCGGATCTTTTGCTTGGGGGCAAAATCAAAATCTGAAAGAACTCAATTACAATGAGTTTTTAGGTTATGTGAAAAAATACCACCCATTGGTAAAAAGCGCTCAACTCGAAATCAACATGGCGCAAGCCAATTTGATGATGGCTCGAGGTGGATTTGATCCAAAAATCGAAGCCGATTTTGACCAAAAGCAATTCAAAGGCAAAGACTATTATTCAGTTTTTAATAGCAGTTTTAAAATTCCGACCTGGTACGGAATTGAAGTAAAAGCAGGATTTGATAACAGCGAAGGGATTTTTGTAAATCCTGAAAACGCACTACCCAATAACGGATTAACTTCTTTAGGAATAACGGTACCTGTTGGACAAGGATTGTTTATCAACCAGCGTATGGCCGATTTGCGAAAAGCAAAAATCCAAATACAATTGAGTCAAGCAGAACGAAAATTACAAGCTATTGAAGTATTATACAACGCTTCATTGGCCTATTTTAATTGGAAAAGAAACCACAGTGAAGTGCAATTATATTCTACTTATTTAAACAATGCCAAACTTCGCTATAAGGGAATAAAAACACTTATTAATAATGGAGACAAACCAGCAATAGATAGTGTTGAAGCCGGAATCGTGGTAAAAACAAGACAATGGAATCTAGAAGAATCAAAGCTAAAACTAGCCAAATCAAAGCTAGACTTATCGAATTATTTATGGTTAGACAATAATATCCCTCTAGAATTACAAGACGATGTACTTCCGGAAAATAAATTAGAACAAACAATAAGTGCTACTTTAAAAATCAATCAATTAATTACAGATACTATTTCCATTGAAAACCATCCTAAAATCAATTCGTTAGAAAATAAATTGGCCATTTTGGAAGTTGATCGAAAGTTAAAAGCCAATAGTTTATTACCAAAAATGGATGTAGGATATCATTATTTATCTGAGCCTAATTATTGGAATGATACTAATTTTAACAATTATAAAATTGGGGTAAACTTTAAGTTTCCACTATTTCTGAGAAAAGAACGCGGTAGTTTACAATTGGCAAAATTTAAAATTCAAGACACTCAATTCAGTTTAAATTTAGAGCGTGTTAAGCTTAAGAATAAAATCAACGCACAACAAACCGAGATCAAGTCAATAGAAAAGCAACTCCAATTGTTATCTAGTTTGGTTGCTGGAAATAGTCAAATGCTACAATCCGAAGAACGATTATTTTCGCTGGGGGAAAGTTCTATTTTTTTACTGAATTCAAGAGAAAATAATTTGGTAAGCATTCAACTCACACAATTAGGATTGGAAAATCGATTTTTAAATTCGAATGCTGAATTATTTAAGATCATGGCAAATCCGGATTAATATTGTTACTTTTGCAATCTTATTTTTATAAATATGATTATAGTAAAATCACGTGAAGAAATAGAATTAATGCGCGAAAGTGCTTTAATCGTATCCAAAACTTTAGGTATGATTGCTTCAGAAATCAAAGAAGGAGTCACTACATTACATCTAGATAAACTTGCCGAAGCATTCATTCGTGATCATGGCGCTACACCAAGTTTCTTAGGCTTATATGGCTTTCCGAATACACTATGTATGAGTCCAAATACTCAGGTGGTTCATGGTATTCCAAACAATACACCATTACAAAATGGGGATATTATCTCTGTAGATTGTGGTGCCTTCAAAAACGGATTTCACGGTGATCATGCTTATACTTTCGAAATAGGAGATGTAGCTCCTGAAACCAAAAAATTATTGCAAATAACCAAAGAATCTTTATACGTTGGAATCCGTGAATTCAAAGCAGGAAACCGCGTTGAAGATGTGGGTAATGCCATTCAGAAATATACCGAAGCCCATGGATATGGTGTTGTTCGTGAGCTCGTAGGTCACGGTTTAGGTCAAAAAATGCACGAAGCACCAGAAATGCCTAACTATGGTAAAAAAGGTCGTGGAAAATTATTTATCGAAGGAATGGTCGTAGCTATCGAACCAATGATCAATTTAGGAACTAAAAATATCAAACAACACAAAGATGGCTGGACTATTACTACAGCAGATAATAAACCATCAGCCCATTTTGAACACGATGTTGCATTAGTTGACGGAAAACCAGAATTACTTTCGACTTTCAAATATATCTATGACGCTTTAGGAATAGTGAGTAACGAGGAAGATGAATTCAGACAAAATCCATTACATATCTAATGAAAAAAATTTTCAAATTCATTCTCAATACTATCCCCCGTCCCATCTTGATTCGATTGAGTATTGTAGCGCGACCTATTTTAGCATTCCTACTAAAAGGAAATACATTTACGGATCCAATTGACGGAAAAAGTTTCCGAATGTTTTTACCGTATGGATATGGAAAACAAAGAAACAACGTACTTTCACCTAGCACACTTTCTTTAGAAAGGCATCGTTTATTGTGGTTGTATTTACAAAATGAAACGGATTTTTTTACCGCCAAAGAGATAAAAAAGGTATTGCATTTTGCCCCTGAGCAAGAATTTTACAAACGTTTCAAAAAGCAAAAAAACATCCAATACACAACAACTGATTTACTCTCGCCTTTGGCTGACGTAAAAGCAGACATTTGTAACCTACCATTTGAAGACAATCAATACGATCTGCTATTTTGCAACCATGTTTTGGAACACATTCCTGATGACACTAAAGCCATGAAAGAATTGTATCGTGTTTTAAAACCAGGCGGGATGGCTATTCTTCAAATTCCACAAGATTTAAATCGAGCTACCACTTTTTCTGACGATTCAATTACTGACGAAAAAGAACGCGCTGCCATTTTTGGACAATACGATCATGTTAGAGTCTATGGGCGTGATTATTTTGACAAACTACGAGCTATCGGATTTACTGTAGTTGAAGAAGATTACACCAAAAAAATCAGCCCCGAACTTGTGACCAAATATTGTTTGGCGCCTGGCGAAATTATCCCTGTTTGTTTTAAATAGTCTAAAGCAACTAATTGTTTATATTTACGATTCGTAATTCAATCAATTATGCTTCGCAGCTTGTTTCAAACAATGGCACTGTTTTATTTTACTTTGGCTACAGCCCAAGTAGAAAATGAAATAGTCCCTCCTTACAACATCAAAACCGTTTCTTTTGTACAGAACAAACAAAATGTAGTGCCTATTTTTCAATTAGGCGATGCCTTTGAACTGCAATTTGACGATTTGTATGGGACTGATGCATCCTATTTTTACGAAATTGTTCATTGTGATTACGACTGGAAACCTTCAGAAATACAAAAACAAGACTACCTTCAGGGATTTGACAACCAGAGAGTCCAAGAGTCTTCAAGCTCCTTTAATTGTTTGCAAATTTACACTCACTATCGCTTGTCTTTTCCAAACAGTACTACACAATTAAAAATCAGTGGTAATTATATGCTGAAAATTTTAAATGAGGATAACGAAGTTATTTTTTCTAGAAAATTTATCGTGTTTGAAGATTTGGCAACGGTACCTATTCAAATTAAAAGAGCACGAACAGTTACTAATTTGGATTCCAAACATAATTTAGAATTCACCATCAAATCGAATGTGATTAATTTCCAAAATCCATTAAAAAACATCAAAACGATCTTACTCCAAAATGGAAAATTCAACACGGCAATCAGTAACATTAAGCCACAATTTACAATTGGCAATGATTTAGTATACAAATACGACACCCCAACACAATTTTGGGCTGGCAATGAATTTCTATACTTTGATAACAAAGAAATTCGTATAGAAAGCAACACTATCTCAAGAGTTGATAGTCAAAAAGACATTTATAGCAGTTATTTGTTTACCAATGAAGCGCGTGCCAATTCCAATTACTACAACAACCAAGATGTAAATGGCAACTTTGTAATACGTCGTTTATTTGCTGAAAATAATGATGTAGAAGCCGATTATGCTTGGGTGTATTTCAGTCTTTCGGCACCCCTATTTAGAAGTTCGGATGGTGCAATTTATGTAACAGGAATGTTTAATAATTATGCGCTCACCGCTGAAAATAAAATGGAGTACAATCCTGAGAAAGCGATTTACGAAAAAGCAATTTTAATCAAACAAGGATTTACCAATTTTGAATATTTAGCCGTTAAACCCAATGGAAGTATTGATTCAGAAAATGCTATTGACGGTAATTTTTTTCAAACAGAAAATGAATATACCGTTTTAGTGTATTACAAAGAAGATACCGATCGGTATACTCGAATTATAGGAAAAGGCACCGCCTCATCATTGAATATTATCAATTAACGAACATTTTAGAAGGATTTGTAAAAACGGAATCATTTTTTTGTAATTTTGAAGGGAAGAATTCAAATTCACTATGGTTTCTCAAATAACAAGAGGTATTAAAATTTCAGTTTTGACTAGTTTTGAAGGCACTTACTTCAAGAACTATCGCATACACTTTGCCTTTAGTTACCAAATCAAAATCGAAAACCACAGTAAAGATTCTGTACAATTAGTTACTCGTCATTGGGAAATATTTGATTCTTTAAATGAATTAGAAATTGTAGATGGCGAAGGCGTTATTGGAAAAAAACCAGTTTTAAAACCTGGGGAATTTTATACCTACAGCTCTGGATGTTTGTTATCTTCTCCACACGGCGCAATGAAAGGCCACTTCAATATGATTAACTTTACTACAACAAAAAATTTTAAAGTTATTGTTCCTTCTTTTCGATTAAGCGCACCATTTGCTCTTAATTAACTTCATCATTTCATTGAATAAATTTTAATTTATTCCTCCCCAATATCTTTTTTATTGAATTATCCTTTGTACTTTTGTTATAGATTAAATTATTCGCAAGTTTAAGAATTAATTAAATCCTTAATTTTCTAATTCAAATCTGTTATACCAACAGTTTATTTAATACTATAACTATGTTAAAAGGATTTTTTAAAGTACCCAAAGCAGTTAACGAACCCGTTAAAGGATATGCGCCCAATTCACCTGAAAAGGCAGCGGTTTTAGAGGCTTACAAAAAAATGTGGAACACCACTATTGACGTTCCGTTATACATTGGAAGCGAAGAAATCAGAACTGGAAATACCAGAACCATGTCGGCACCACACGATCACCAACACATTGTTGGAACCTATCATTTGGCCGAAAAATCACATGTTGAAAAAGCGATTGCAAATGCCTTAGAATCTAGACAAGCATGGGCTGCTATGGCTTGGGAACAACGTGCCGCTATTTTCTTAAAAGCTGCCGAATTAATTGCCGGACCCTACAGAGCGAGAATCAATGCTGCTACTATGATTGCGCAATCAAAAACCATTCATCAGGCTGAAATTGATGCGTCTTGTGAATTGATCGACTTTTTGCGTTTCAATGTAGAGTTCATGTCACAAATTTATAGTGACCAACCTACTTCAGACTCATCTGTTTGGAATCGATTAGAGTATAGACCTCTTGAAGGATTCATCTACGCGATTACCCCATTTAACTTTACAGCCATTGCCGCTAATTTACCTGCCAGTGCTGCCATGATGGGAAATGTTGTAGTTTGGAAACCAAGTGACAGTCAAGTTTTCTCTGCTAAAATTATCATCGATATATTCAAAGAAGCAGGTTTGCCTGATGGCGTAATCAATGTGGTTTTTGGAGATGCATTAATGGTAACCGATACCGTTTTAGCAAGTCGTGATTTTGCAGGAGTTCACTTCACAGGGTCAACTCATGTATTTAAAGATATTTGGGCTAAAATCGGAACCAACATTCACCATTATAAAACCTACCCAAGAATTGTTGGAGAAACAGGAGGGAAAGATTTTATCATTGCCCATCCTTCGGCGAATGTGAAACAAGTAGCTACCGGAATTGTTCGTGGTGCTTTTGAGTTCCAAGGACAAAAGTGTTCTGCTGCCTCTAGAGCTTATATTCCTAAAAGTTTATGGCCTGCAGTAAAAGACCAAGTAATTACAGATGTAAAATCAATGAAAATGGGTTCGCCAGAAGACTTTTCTAATTTCATTACAGCAGTAATTCACGAAGGATCTTTCGATAAATTAGCAAGTTATATTGACCAAGCTAAGAAAGATGCCGATGCAGAAATCATTGTAGGTGGAAATTACGATAAATCCAAAGGGTATTTTATTGAACCAACGGTTATTGTAACTACCAATCCAAAATACACCACTATGGAAACCGAATTGTTCGGACCGGTAATTACCATTTATGTGTATGAAGATGAACAGTGGTCTGAAACGCTACAATTAGTGGATACTACATCCGAATATGCTTTAACAGGCGCTGTTTTCAGTACCGATCGTTATGCGATTGAAGAAGCAACTGTAGCACTTCAAAATGCCGCTGGAAACTTCTATATCAACGACAAACCAACCGGCGCAGTGGTAGGACAACAACCATTTGGTGGTGCTAGAGCTTCGGGTACGAATGACAAAGCGGGATCTGCATTGAATTTATTACGTTGGGCTTCGCCAAGAACTATCAAAGAAACTTTGGTAGCTCCTGAAGATTACCGATATCCATTTTTAGGATAAGTCCATTTACGAAGTACGATATACAGGGTACGATATAAAAAACCCACAAATTGAAATAAAATTTGTGGGTTTTGTTATTTATAATCGTAAATCGTTTATTTTAAATTGTAAATTTTAGTGGTAAATGCACCACTTTCTTGGTTTCAAAAAATTCGTCTTCAAAAAAATCAGCTAAGTCGTATAAAGTAGCTTTAGGAAAGTCTTTTAATTCTTCGGTCAAGTCACCTCCTTTTAGATATAGAATTCCGTTTTTCAATTCGTGCTTGTGTTGTTTTTTAATTTTGGTTTTTACCCAAGAAACAAAATCAGGCATATTGGTTACTGCACGACTTACGATGAAGTCAAAATCACCTTTCACATTTTCGGCACGAATTTGCTCTGCTTTCACATTTTTTAATCCCAAAGCATCCGCAACTGCTTGAACTACTTTTATTTTTTTGGCAATAACGTCAATCAAATAAAAACGTGTTTCTGGAAAAAGTATTGCCAAAGGTATTCCTGGAAATCCGCCTCCAGTTCCAACATCTAAAATAAATGTTCCGGGTTCAAAAGACTGAATTTTAGCAATTCCTAAAGAATGTAAAACGTGCTTCGTGTACAATGCATCAATGTCTTTTCGGGAAATGACGTTGATTTTTTCATTCCATTCGTGGTATAATGAATCTAACTGTTGAAATTGTTCTTTTTGAATATCAGTTAAATAAGGAAAATGCTTCAGAATTGCTTCCATTTTAAAAATTTTTAACAAAAGTACTATTTTTAGATTGGAAATAGTAGCTCATTTTTGTACTACAAAAATTTATAATAATTATCTTTGTAACTTATTATTCAAGATTATGAAAAATACCGCTCCAACATTTGCTAAGCAAGACGATCTAAAATTTTTTAGAACCTTAAACTCGCGGGTCAATAATTATTTCAAAGAAAACAATCTCGATAAAACTGGAAACTGGAAACTACATCTTAAAACGATCGTCATGTTCTCCATTTTCTTGACTCCCTATTTCTTCTTATTGGCGATGGATATGCCTTTTTGGACCTATTTACTGTTGAACTTAATCATTGGAGTTGGAATGGCCGGCGTTGGAATGAATGTAATGCATGATGGAAATCATGGTGCTTATTCTAACAAATCTTGGGTCAACAAGTTCATGGGAGGAAGTATTTACATCTTAGCTGGAAATGTATACAACTGGCAAGTGCAGCACAATGTATTGCACCACACCTATACCAACATTTTAGGACATGATGAAGATTTAGAAGCGGGACGTATCTTGCGTTTTTCTAAAACTGCGAAATGGTATAGCTACCATAAATTCCAACATTATTACTCCGTTTTTCTATATGGTCTATTGACTTTCAATTGGTCGATCACTACCGATTTTCTGCAAATGAAACGCTACCTAAAACGCAATTTGTCGTATGGAGAATTCAAAAAACCAGTCATCCGTTGGACTACTTTAATCGTTACAAAAATTATTTATTTCTCTATTTGGCTAGTAATACCAATGGTATTAGGCATCACTTGGTGGAAAGTAATTTTAGGCTTTTTAGTAATGCACTATACGGCTGGGTTAATTTTAAGTGTTGTTTTCCAATTGGCTCACGTTGTTGACGAAACAGTTAATCCAATTCCAAATGAAGAAGGCGAAATTGAAAACACTTGGGCAATTCATCAATTATACACTACGGCTAATTTTGCACCAAAAAATTGGTTGGTCAATTATTATACTGGTGGTTTGAATCACCAAATTGAACACCATATTTTCCCAAATATTTCCCACGTGCATTACGATAAAATTGCCGAGTTTGTAAAACAAACTGCCAAAGAATGCAATCTTCCTTACCATGAGTTTAAAACTACTCGAGAAGCCATTCTATCGCATTTCACCCATTTGAAAAATTTAGGAATGAAACCCGAATTAAGCGCATAAATACGAATACTAACTATACCTAATTCGAAACTGCGAATTAGACCATTTCAACACAATAGAAAATGAGCAATCCACTTTCAGACAGAATTAACAACTTAGCTACATCACAAACATTAGCCATGGCTGCTTTGGCCAGAGAATTAAAAGCACAAGGAAAAGACATCATCAGTTTAAGCTTAGGTGAACCCGATTTCAATACGCCTGACTTCATTAAAGAAGCAGCTAAAAAAGCGATTGACGAAAATTACAGTACCTACTCTCCAGTTGATGGATATGCTGAATTAAAAGAAGCGATCTGTAGAAAATTCAAAAGAGACAATGATTTGGATTACAAACCCTCTCAAATTGTTGTTTCTACGGGAGCAAAACAATCTTTATACAATATTGCGCAAGTCATGTTAAATGACGGAGACGAAGTAATTTTACCAGCTCCATATTGGGTTTCTTATTTCGAAATTGTAAAACTTTCAGGAGGTGTACCGGTTGAAGTACCAACATCAGTAGAAACTGATTTCAAAATCACCCCAGAACAATTAGAAGCAGCAATTACACCAAAAACTAAAATGATTTGGTTTAGTTCTCCTTGTAACCCAAGTGGTTCTGTATACAACCGTGAAGAATTAACTGCGATTGCTAAAGTGTTAGAAAAACACCCTAATGTATATGTAGTAGCTGATGAAATCTACGAGCACATCAACTTCTCGGGAACTTTTTGCAGTATTGCTTCAATTCCAGGAATGTTAGAAAAAACAATCACTGTAAATGGAGTTGCCAAAGCTTTTGCTATGACAGGATACCGAATTGGATACATTGGCGCACCAGAATTCATTGCAAAAGCCTGTACTAAAATTCAAGGTCAAGTAACTAGTGGTGCAAACTCAGTAGCACAACGTGCAACCATTACTGCAGTAGATGCTGACCCATCTGTTTTGAAACATATGGTGGATGCTTTCCATAGCCGAAGAGATTTGGTAGTAGGATTAATCAAAGAAATTCCAGGAATGAAAATTAATGTTCCAGAAGGAGCGTTTTATGTATTTCCAGACGTTTCTTCTTTCTTTGGAAAAACCTTAAGAGGAACTGAAATTAAAGACGCTAACGATTTCTCAATGTATCTTTTGGCTGAAGCCAATGTAGCTACAGTAACGGGAGACGCATTTGGAAATCCAAATTGTATTCGTTTTTCTTATGCTACTAGCGACGATATTTTGAAAGAAGCTTTACGCCGAATCAAAGAAGCCGTTTCTTAAATTAGTATAGAATAAAACTAAAAGCCTCAAGGAAACTTGGGGCTTTTTCTATTCTGATGATAAATTATATTTTTCGATCATTGAAAAGCACTTCTTGAACCAACATTTATCACTTTATATTTAACAAAAAGAGTCAAGTTTAAAGTCAAAATTTTTTCATGAAATCCCAATTATTTATAAGAACTTTGCAAACTCATTTCCCAAAAAGAAATACCCTATATGACGAAAAAGAAAATCGAAATACTAGCGCCTGCAAAAGACTTGTTACACGGTATGGCAGCTATCAACAGTGGCGCTGATGCTGTTTATATTGGAGCACCGCAATTTGGTGCTCGATCTAATGCACATAATTCTATGGAAGATGTGGCAGCATTAGTGCAATATGCTCATTTGTACCACGCTCAAGTTTTTGTAGTAATCAACACCATTCTATACGATAACGAACTCGAAACGTGTCGCCAAATGATATGGGAATTGTACCATATTGGGGTTGATGCGTTAATTATTCAGGACATGGCCATTATGGAAATGGAGTTGCCACCCATTGTGTTGCATGCCAGTACGCAAGCCAATAACCGTGATCCAAAAAATATTAAATTCCTTGCCGATGCAGGAATCAAACGTGTGGTTTTGGCCCGTGAGTTGAACTTACACCAAATTAAAGAAATTAGCGAAGCTACCGATGTTGAATTGGAATTCTTTGTTACCGGTGCGTTGTGTGTGGCTTTTAGCGGAAATTGTTATATGAGTGTAGCCAATGGCGAGCGTTCGGCCAATCGCGGTTCCTGTGCACAAAACTGTCGTTTACCTTATAATTTAATTGACGGTCACGGCGAAACATTGATTAAAAATAGCCATTTACTTTCCATCAAAGATTTTGATGTAACGGATCAAATTCCGAACCTGATCGAAGCCGGAATTGTTTCTTTCAAAATCGAAGGTCGTTTGAAAGACATGGTTTATGTAAAAAATAATGTTTCGTTTCTTAGAAAAAAAATAGATTCTTTCTTGGAACAAAACCCCAATTATACGAAAGCTTCCTCTGGTAAATGCACCTTCACTTTCGATTCTGAATTGAACCGAACATTCAATAGAGGCTATACCGATTATTTTGTCAACGAAAGACACCAATCCATCGGTTCTTGGGAAAGTCCAAAATCCAAAGGACAATACATTGGAAAACTAATTAAAACAATTGGTAATTCGTACGAAATTGAAAATGGTCATTTACTGAACAATGGTGATGGTTTGTGTTTCATTAACGAAAACAACGAAGCCGATGGAATTTATGTAAACAAAGCCGAAAACGGCATTATTTACCCGAATGTTTTAAAAGAAATCAAAGACGGAACTTTTATCTATCGCAATAATGATGCGGCTTTTATTAAAATCGTGGAGCGTGAAGACAGCGCCGTTAGAAAGATTAGCACCACTTTGGTTTTTACCGAAAACGAAACTGGTTTTCAATTAACGGCTACTGATGAAGATGGTTATGAAAGCACCGTTCATTTGGAACACGCCAAAGAGCCCACTAAAAACAATTTATCTATTGAAGATAATATCAAAACGCAGTTAGCGAAAACAGGATTTACACCTTATACCGCTGACGAAATTACGATTCAATTTTCAGACAATTGGTTTTTACCGATTTCAAAAATTAATGAAATGCGCCGCACAGTTTACGACCAATTGACCGAAATCCGTTTGGCTAATTACCATCGAGAGGAATACCAAATCGTAAAAACGGATCATCCATTTCCGGTAGATCAATTGGATTTTACGTATAATGTTGCCAATAAAATGGCGCGAAAATTCTACGAGCGTCATGGCGTTACTGAAATTGAAAAAGCTTTTGAATTGCAATGGGATCCGGGAAAATCTCGTGTAATGACGACCAAATATTGTATAAAATACGAATTGGAACGATGTCCAAAATACCATCCGGAACATCGAGATAAAAAAGTCAAAGAACCACTAGTATTGAAACAAGGCGAATTAGAATACAAACTCAAATTCAACTGCAAACCTTGCGAAATGGAAATTTGGGAAAAGGATGCTGAATTTGAAATTGAAGACGAAGATTAAATCCTAAAAACATGAAAAAAATACTAACTTTTTTTATCCTTTTGAGTAGTACCATAATTTTGGCACAAACCAAAAAAGACAACTCAAAAATTCAAATTGTTGAAGCTTCTTGTGGGCAATGCCAATTTGGAATGGAAGGCAAAAGTTGCGATTTAGCTATTCGTATTGATGGCAAATCCTACTTCGTAGAAGGAACCAATATAGATTCACATGGCGATGCGCATGCCAAAGATGGATTTTGCGCTAGCATTCGCAAAGCATCAGTTATAGGAACAATCAAAGACAACAAATTTGTTGTAACTTACTTTCAATTAATCCCAAAACAACCTTAATTATTCAAAAAAATATGGCAAATACAGTTTTACATAAAGCGAGTTCTAGAGGTCATGCCGATCATGGTTGGTTGAACGCCTACCACAGTTTTAGTTTTGCTAGTTGGTACAATCCAGAACGCATCCAATTTGGAATGTTACGTGTTTTAAATGATGACACTGTTGCCGCTGGAATGGGTTTTGGTACGCATCCACACGACAATATGGAAATCATCACGATTCCGTTAGAAGGTGATTTGGCACACAAAGACAGCATGGGTAATTCGTCTACGATTAAGACAGGCGATGTGCAGGTAATGAGTGCCGGAACTGGAATTCAGCATAGTGAGTTCAATCCAAACGCTGATTTGCAAACCAAACTATTTCAAATTTGGTTGTTTCCAAAGTACCGAAATGTGGAGCCTCGCTACCAACAAATCACACTAGATGTTGCCCAACAGAAAAACAGTTTTGCTCAAATTTTATCTCCAAATCCAGAAGACGAAGGTGTTTGGATTCACCAAGATGCTTGGTTTTATTTGAGTGATTTTGAGGCCAATTTTTCTAAAAAATTAGCATTACAAAAACAAAGTAACGGATTTTACATCATGAACATTGAAGGTGAAATTGAAGTAAATGGAGAAAAACTGGAGAAAAGAGATGCTATTGGAATTTGGGAAACCAATGAAATTGAAATCAAAGCCAATACGAATTCTCGTTTTTTAATAATGGAAATTCCAATGGAACAATAATCTAAAAAATAGTATTTTTGTGGTTCAAATTCAAAACTTGAATCATCCAACTTGAACAATATTTTATGAAAGCATATGTATTTCCTGGACAAGGAGCACAATTTACCGGAATGGGTAAAGAACTATATGAAAATTCACCTTTAGCCAAAGAACTTTTCGAACAAGCGAATACTATTTTAGGATTCCGTATTACGGACATTATGTTTGAAGGAACGGCCGAAGAGTTAAAAGAAACCAAAGTGACACAACCTGCGGTTTTTTTACACTCGGTTATTTTAGCTAAAACCTTAGCCGATTTTAAACCAGAAATGGTGGCGGGACACTCTTTAGGAGAATTTTCTGCATTAGTTGCTAATGGTGCTTTGTCTTTTGAAGACGGATTGAAATTAGTTTCGCAAAGAGCTTTAGCCATGCAAAAAGCCTGCGAAATTACCCCTTCAACTATGGCAGCCGTTTTGAATTTAGACGATACAATTGTAGAGGCTATTTGCGCTTCAATTGATGGCGTGGTGGTAGCTGCTAATTACAACTGTCCTGGGCAATTAGTAATTTCTGGCGAATACAAAGCGGTGGAATTGGCTTGTGAAAAAATGAAAGAAGCAGGTGCAAAACGCGCATTAATTTTGCCAGTCGGCGGTGCTTTCCATTCGCCAATGATGGAGCCTGCAAGAGAAGAATTAGCAGCAGCTATTGAAGCAACTACTTTCTCAACTCCAATATGCCCTGTTTATCAAAATGTATCTGCCAATGCAGTATCGGATCCAGCTGAAATAAAGAAAAACCTGATTATTCAGTTGACGGCTCCTGTAAAATGGACCCAATCAGTGCAACAAATGATTGTAGATGGCGCCACTAGTTTTACTGAAGTAGGACCAGGAAAAGTGTTAGCCGGTCTCATTGGAAAAATTGACAAAGAAGCTGTCACAGCTAATGCCTAAATAGCAGATAATAAAGCAACAAATCCTCATAGATTACATTTATGAGGATTTTTTTATTTTTGGAAATACAAAAAAAATATGAAAACAATAATCGAACTACTAAGTGGTTGCGAAGCCTCAAAAGTGATAGCGCCCCATATTCCGTATTCAGAATATGTTCTGTTGGATTTATCCATTTCAAATCCAAGAATTCACAATCTAGCAACAGCTGAAGAGTATGGTGTTTTTATTCAAAATCATTTGGAGGCCAATAATGGAAAAATAGCTTTTGGGGGCTACCAAGAAATTCGCAATTTATACCAAAGAAGTAGTGTTTTTAAAGCTGAAAATACCGAAGAACGCAACATTCATATTGGTTTGGATTTATGGATTAACGAAACCGCTACGGTTCATGCTGCCATAGGTGGAACGATTCACAGTTTACAAAACAATACGGCTTTAGGCGATTATGGTCCAACGATTATTATTGAGCATGAATTAGAAGGGATCGTTTTTCATACGTTGTACGGTCATTTAAGCGAAGAAAGTTTGAAAGGAAAGCATGTTGGAGATCGTATTGCACAAGGCGAGCAATTTGCCAATTTAGGCCTACCCCCTATCAATGGTGATTATGCGCCGCATTTGCACTTTCAAATAATCATTGATATGGAATACAAACAAGGTGATTATCCAGGAGTTTGTAGTTCAACTACATTGAATCATTACAGTACTAATTGCCCTAACCCGAATGTACTATTAAAAATAAATTAGCTCCTAATTTTTTGTTCCCATTTCCAGGCACTTGCCATGGCTTCCTCAAGAGTTGATTCGGCTTTCCAACCCAAAATAGTATTGGCTTTATGAGTATTGGCATAGGCCTCGGTGATATCACCTTCTCTACGCGCTACAATTTTATAAGGCAATTTTTGTCCGCTTACTTTTTCAAAAGCATGTATAACCTCTAAAACAGAACTTCCTTTACCAGTTCCTAAATTAAAGGTTTCTACTTTGGCTACATTCTTTTTGTTCAACAAACGTTGCATGGCAATCACATGGGCTTTCGCCAAATCTACTACATGAATGTAATCGCGAACAGCTGTGCCATCTGGGGTTGGATAATCATTTCCATACACTGATAATTCTTGACGCAAACCAATTCCAGTTTGGGTAATAAACGGAACTAAATTTTGCGGAACACCCAAAGGCAACTCTCCAATTTCAGCAGAAGGATGCGAACCTATCGGATTAAAATAACGCAATAAAATGGCGTTAATATGGGTAGCTTTTGCAACATCCGTTATGATTTCTTCACCAATTTGTTTGGTATTACCATAGGGTGACATGGCAGTTTGAACTGACGAATCTTCGGTAATGGGCATCGTTTCGGCTTGACCATAAACGGTACAAGAGGAACTAAAAATCAAATTAGCAGTAGCTTTTTTTTCCAATTCTTGCAAAATATACACCAATACATTGATGTTGTTTTCATAATACAACAATGGATTTCCAACACTCTCTCCTACTGCTTTGGAAGCCGCAAAATGAATCACTCCTTCAATATCGGTATGGCGATTAAAAAAATCACTTACCTTCTGTTTGTCACGCAAATCCAATTGCTCAAAAGCGGGAACTATACCAGTGATATTTTGAATACCATCCAAAACAGATAATGAAGTATTGGATAAATTATCGACTACAATTACTTCGAAACCCTCATTTTGTAGTTCGACAACGGTGTGCGAACCAATAAAACCCAAACCTCCAGTTACCAATATTTTCATTTGCTTTTGCGTATTGAATTTACTATTTGTTTAAAAATTCCAGAATACTTTGCGTAATGAATTGAATTTGTTCATCATCCAATTCGGTATGCATAGGTAACGAAATGACCTCTTTCACTAATTGATTGGTTACCGGAAAGTCTTCTTCTTTGTAACGGGCATCGGCATAGGCTTTTTGACTGTGCAATGGAATAGGGTAGTAAATTGCACAAGGAATTCCTTTGTCCAGTAAGTGTTGCATCAATCCATTTCGATCTGCATCAATAATTCGGAGGGTATATTGATGAAAAACGTGACAATCACAAATTTCACAAATACTAGGCGCGATAATGTTTTTATGACCTTCCAAAGCAGCTGTGTATTTTCTAGCCGCATTTTGTCTTGCTTTACTGTATTGATCTAACAAGGGCAATTTGGCATTCAAAACCGCAGCTTGAATACTATCCAATCTAGAATTTACACCCACAACATCATGGTGGTATCTTTCGTACATTCCGTGATTCACAATCCCACGAAGGGTATGTGCTAAAGTATCATCATTGGTAAAAATAGCACCACCATCGCCGTAACATCCTAAATTTTTAGAAGGGAAAAAAGAAGTTGCACCCACATGACCTATCGTTCCAGCTTTCTTTTTCGTTCCATCCGAAAACTTACAATTGGCTCCAATGGCTTGCGCATTGTCTTCTATTACAAATAAATTATGTTCTTTGGCCAAAGCCATAATGGCTTCCATATTGGCCGCGCGTCCAAACAAATGTACTGGTACAATGGCTTTCGTTTTTGGCGTAATAGCTTTCTTGATTTTATCAATATTGATGTTCATATTGTACATGTCTACATCAACCAAAACAGGAGTTAATTGTAGCAAAGCTATTACTTCAACAGTTGCAGCAAAGGTAAAATCAGCCGTAATTACTTCATCTCCGGGTTGCAATCCCAATCCCATCATCGCAATTTGCAACGCATCGGTACCATTGGCACAAGGAATCACGTGTTTCACACCTAAATAATCTTCTAATGATTTTTGGAATGAATGAACCTGCGGTCCGTTGATATAGGCATTGGTATCTAAAACTTCTTGAATCGAAGTATTTACAGTATCTTTTATCGCATCGTATTGACCTTTTAAGTCAACCATTTGAATTTTTTTCATTTACTTTTTGTTTAAGATGGGAAGATTTATAATTAAAATTCCATTTAAAGTGAATCCATTTGAAAAACGAAAAACAAAAATAGGTATTTAATGAGTGCTAACCAATCAAAATAAAATAAAGAAACTGTATTTTAGCACCAAAATTTGGGGTATGCATTTTATTTACAGTATAATTGTTGCTATTGCTGGACTATTGTTACAGATCGTCGCTGTGTTTGTGCCAAAAATCAGACTATTTGTTTCAGGAAGAGAAGATGTATTCCCTACCTTAAAAGCCAAAATCAAAACCGAAGACAAAACAATCTGGTTCCATGCCGCTTCTCTGGGAGAATACGAACAGGGTTTACCTGTGATTGAAAAAATAAAAGAGAAATATCCCACTCACAAAATTATTGTTAGCTTTTTTTCGCCTTCAGGGTATGAAGTTAGAAAAAACAATACCGTTGCAGACACAACCGTTTATTTACCTCTAGATACCATAAACAATGCAAAAAAGTTCATTGAATTAGTCCATCCAGAAATGGCTTTTTTCATAAAATATGAATTTTGGCCGAATTATTTGAGCGAATTAAAAAAGCGAAATATTCCAACCTATTTAATTTCAGGAATTTTTAGAGAAAAACAAGCTTTCTTTAGATGGTATGGCGGATTTTACAGAAAAGCACTAGAATCATTTACCCATTTCTTTGTTCAAAACGAAAGTTCATTACAGCTTCTTCAACGCTTAGGAATACACAACGCAACTATTTCTGGAGACACTCGTTTTGACAGAGTCGCATCTATTGTAGAAAAAGACAATAGTTTGGATTATATAGCGCGATTTAAAGCCGATAAAACAACCATCGTTATTGGAAGTTCTTGGCCTAAAGATGAAGAATTATTGCTGGATTATATTAATTCTAGTACACAAGATTGCAAATTTATTATTGCGCCACATAACATAAAACCGGAACAAATACAATATTTTAAATCCAATTGTACCAAAAAAACACTTTTGTTTTCAGAAAAAGAAAATAAAGACATGGCTAATTATGATGTTTTTATCATTGACACTATCGGAATCTTAACTAAAATTTACAGTTATGCCGATATTGCCTATGTAGGAGGTGGATTTGGTCATCCCGGAGTACATAACATCTTGGAACCGGCTACTTTTGGAATCCCAATAGTGATTGGTCCCAATTATTCGCATTTTGCTGAAGCAATAGATTTGGTTCGTTTAGGAGGTTGTATTTCTATCAAAAATTCAGAACAACTAAACGCTATTTTGAATGAATTAATATTGGATAGTGAATCCAGAAAATGTAAAGGTTCCATCAGCACAAATTTTGTCCAAAACAACGCAGGTGCAGTTGCCAGAATTATGAAAAAAATATAGTGTCCTTTTTTGTTGAAAAATGGGAGCATTTACAAATATTTGGCCTTTTTGAACAAAAAGAGGAGAAATTGTCGAATATTATTTAAAAAAAAAATGAAAAAATATTTTACATATTAAAAATTTTATATCTTTGCCACGAATTAATAATTAACCTTTTATAATAAATTAAGATGAAAAAAGTATTTTTAAGTTTAGCTGTTGTTGCTGTTTTAACTGTTGTATCTTGTAAAAAAGCTGAAGCTCCTGCTGAAGAAGTAGCTGTAGATACTACTGCTGTTGCTGTTGACACTGCTGCTGTTGATACTGCTGCTGTTGATACTGCTGCTGTTGATACTGCTGCTGCTGCAAAGTAATTAATTACTACACAGAAAAAAAATAAGCCGTACACTTTGTGTAACGGCTTTTTTTTATTTAGGATAATTCGTTTTCTAGGTATTTTTGATTAATCCGTGAAAATAACATCATTTGACGAAAAGTCCAATACTTCTGAAATTGAGGCATATTTTACAATTTCGTTTATTCCTTTTTCCAGCCTAAGTTCCGTTGTATACTTTCTACTTGTTGCAAAGTGCTCTCCATCTAACAATACCTTAAAATAGTATTTCCCTTTCGTTGACTTAAATTTTAAGAACGTAGCCTGGCTTGTATTCAATTTGAACTTTTCTATTGCTTCTTCCCCTTCGAATTTAAGTTCGTAACTCAAACTTGTAAATATTGTCTTCCCTTTTCGTGAAGCAAATACAAATTTATATTCGTCATTAAATCGTTTCGTAATTACAAAAGTTCCCATATAGTTATCCGGCCAAAACCGGTGTCAATTTAATCATTGTACAAAAAACAAAAAAAGCCTCTTCAATTGAAGAGGCTTTAGTACTCAGAGCGGGACTTGAACCCGCACGAACATTGCTGTTCACTGGATTTTAAGTCCAGCGTGTCTACCAATTTCACCATCCGAGCATTGTATGGTTTTGGAGCGAAAAACGGGGCTCGAACCCGCGACCTCGACCTTGGCAAGGTCGCGCTCTACCAACTGAGCTATTTTCGCATTTTCAATTCTTAAGAAAGAATCGCGATACTTGTTCTGTATTGCGGATGCAAATTTAATACATTAATTCAATTACACAAGCCTTTTCTACAAAAAAATAGCCACATAAGCTTAATCTTCTGATAACGTAAACTTTAAATGAAAACTATTTTTTAGTAAGCATTCTTTTTATTTCATTCAGCTTCATCAAAGCCTCCATTGGCGTAATCGTATTGATATCTAAATTCAGAATTTCGTCTTTTATTTCTTCTAAAAGAGGGTCGTCTAAATTGAAAAAACTCATTTGCATTTCGTCCTTCGCTTCTTTTATTCCATTAAGCGCATCATTCGAATGGTTCTTTTCTAATTTCTTCAATAACTTTTGTGCTTTCAAAATTACAATCTGAGGCATTCCAGCCATTTTAGCCACATGAATTCCAAAACTATGCGCACTGCCTCCTTTTACCAACTTTCGAACAAAAAGAACTGTGTCTTTCAATTCTTTGACCGCTACATTATAATTTTGAATTCTTGGCAACGATTCACTCATTTCATTTAATTCGTGATAATGTGTCGCAAAAAGTGTTTTGGGTTGTGCCGGATGCTCGTGTAGAAACTCAGCGATGGCCCAAGCAATCGAAATTCCATCGTAGGTACTTGTTCCTCTTCCGATTTCGTCCAAAAGCACTAAACTTCTATCCGAAATATTATTCAAAATTGAAGCGGTTTCGTTCATTTCAACCATGAAGGTCGATTCGCCCATCGAAATATTATCGCTTGCACCAACTCTTGTGAAAATTTTATCTACAATTCCCATTCTAACGCTCTCTGCCGGAACAAAACTTCCCATTTGAGCCAAGAGTACAATTAAAGCCGTTTGACGTAAAATAGCTGATTTTCCTGACATATTAGGTCCCGTAATCATTATCAATTGTTGTGATTCTCTGTCCAAGAACACATCATTAGAGATGTAAGGTGTTCCAACCGGTAATTGTTTCTCAATCACGGGATGCCTTCCTTCTTTGATTTCCAATTCGAAACTTTCGTCAATTTCTGGGCAAACGTATTTATTTTCAATTGCCAATTGTGTAAACGAACACAAACAATCCAATTGCGCGATTAAATTCGCATTCATTTGAACCGGTTTGATGTAGGTACTAATCCATTGCACCAATTGTTCAAACAATTCCGATTCAATTTTGTGTATTTTTTCTTCGGCTCCTAGAATCTTGGTTTCGTATTCCTTTAATTCTTCGGTAATATAACGCTCCGCATTAACCAAAGTTTGTTTGCGAATCCATTCTTCCGGTACTTTATCTTTGTGTGTGTTTCGTACTTCGATATAATATCCAAAAACATTATTGAATGAAATTTTCAATGACGAAATTCCAGTTCGCTCCGATTCCCTTCTTTCAATTCCTTCCAAAAACTCCTTTCCTGAAGTCGAAATAGCACGTAATTCATCTAATTCGGCATTCACGTTTGTAGCAATCGCATTTCCTTTGGCAATAGCCACTGGCGCTTCTTGATTCAGTGTGGTTTTTATTTTTTCACGTAATAAATCGCAACTATGCAAATGATCTCCAATTACCTTTACGGCTTCCTGTGGACTTTGCAAAGCCAAGGCTTTAATTGGAAGTATAGCATCCAAGGATTCTTTTAAATAAACCACCTCACGCGGCGAAACTTTTCCAGCTGCAATTTTCGAAATCAAACGTTCCAAATCTGAAATTTGTTTGATTTGCAACTGGATGCTTTTTAAAATTTCTTGATTGTCTTTCAAATAGGCCACAACTTGATGGCGACTTTGAATCTTGGTTGCATCTTTCAATGGCAAAGCCAACCAGCGTTTTAATAAACGCCCACCCATTGGCGAAAGGGTTCTATCGATAACATCTAGTAACGTAACCGCATTTGGATTATAGCTATGGTATAATTCAAGGTTTCGAATGGTAAATCGGTCCATCCAAACATAAGCATCCTCAGCGATCCTTTGAATAGAAGTTATATGTTGAACTTTGTTATGCTGTGTTTCGGATAAATAATACAAAATAGCTCCCGAAGCTATGATTCCTTCCTTTAACTCTTCAATTCCAAAACCTTTCAATGAAACGGTTTGGAAATGTTTGGTTAAAGTTTCAAATGCGTAATCTTCTTTGTACAACCAATCTTCTAGATAAAAACTATGATAATCCTCTCCAAAAGCGGCTTTGAAATCATTTTTATTATTCTTTGGCACCAAAACTTCACTTGGACTGAAATTCTGTAGTAATTTATCAATGTACTCTGCGTTCCCTTGTGCAGTCAAAAACTCACCTGTAGAAACATCTAAAAAAGAAACTCCAATTGACTTATTAGAAAAATAAATGGAAGCCAAAAAATTATTGACTTTAGCCTGTAAAACCTCATCGTTCATAGAAACACCTGGCGTAACCAACTCGGTAACACCACGTTTCACAATAGTTTTAGTCATTTTTGGATCTTCCAATTGATCACAAATAGC
>JACCDY010145558.1_pt1 | contig 31726 bp, 36 predicted proteins | sample 7446391 | NCBI WGS metagenome assembly JACCDY01 (sample SAMN15323451, study PRJNA562643) | freshwater metagenome | isolation source: river surface water | place: USA:Blue River Watershed | collected 2017-08-18 | reverse complement strand
GTTAGGACCGCCTGGAAGCCCTCGCCTCGGGGGACGCCCCCACGCGCGCCCAGTAGCGGCGCAAAAAACAGGGTTTCGTGTCGCGAAAAAGTTAGAGCCTACTCCAATTTTAATTCACGCCGTGCCTTTAAAGCGCGTTTCAAGGTTTGGAGCTCCCCGCCCTCGCGCGAGACGCACGCCCTGGCGGGGTCCAGGTCTTCTCGGCATAGCTCGCGATAGGCCCAGCGGACGATCGCGCTTCGCCGCTCGGCTGTCGCAAGCTCGAGGGTCGGAAAATCGAGGTCCACACCCGCTTCGGTCTCGCCGCCCTCCATCCACTCGGGAATCCGCACCCGCCAGCACCCTCCGCCCTCGCCCGTGCCGAGCCTCCCACCGCGCCCAGGCGGAGGCAGGATCCGCCGAGCGGGCGGAATCGCCCGGCCCGCTCGGCGGATGATTTTCTGAAGCCTCACGGAGCGAATCGCCGACGGGTGGCGCCGTGCGCCCGGATGACCCGCCCCGAGACACGCCCACCCCTGCGCACCGATCCGTCGCAGGCGATGGGGCACCCCGCACACTCGACCCGCTTTCCGGCTTCCGTTGCCGCGGGGCACTGCGCCTCGCCCGGCATCCGCGCCGCGCGCCCTTCGCCGGCCGGCGCGATTCGGAAGGTCGCCCACCCGAGCTCGCGCGCCTCCGCGGATTCCGCCTCCGAATCGACGGACGCCATGCAAAGCCCCCGGAGCGGCGCGCCGATGTCGCGCCAGCGGTGGGTGTAACCCGTGCGCAGTCTCGCGCCGCGCGTCCACTCGGTCCAGAATGTCCCGCAGTCGGGGATGGCTGCCGGATCCCCGTAGGCTCCGATGCGGATCGCGCTGCCGACGATGGCGTCGGGGATTCCACCCCAGGCTGCTCGAGCCCCCAGCGGATACCGGCCCCGCTGCCATGCGCGATAGACCGAAAGCGGACCCTTCCAGACATTGACGTAGCAGGCTCCGCTTCCCCCGCTCGCGCACCCGCGATGGGGGCAGGTTCCGCAAATTGCGCCGTCCGCTCCGGTGCGGATCGCCTCCACGGGATCCCGATCGGCCCGCAGGATCCAGGTTTGCAGCATGGCGCCGGTCTTCCGGTTCGCTGATCCACCCGCTAGCCCCGTCAAGACGCAGACGATGGGGGCGCCGTCGATGGCCGACGGGCCTGAGTATATGACCATGCCGTTAGGCGCTTTCGACATTGCTCGAGCTCCTCGCGGTCTCGCGCGCGGGCGCGAGGCGGGTGGGGGTAATCGATCGGATCACACCCGCTCGCGGGTGCTCGTCATGAAAAACGAGCATCGCCAGGAAACGGGTGGGGGCGAGCACACTGTGCCGAGCCCCGTCGACGGTTCGGACCGTCCACTGTCGGACCTTGGGAATCATGGTTTTTACCTTTCGCGGTTACAGGTTCGCGGCAAGCCCTCTGCCCGCGCGAAGCTCACGCCTGAGATTGTCCGGGATATCCGGCGCCGCGTCGCGGGGGGTGAAAAGCAGGCGGACCTCGCGAGTGAGTACGCGGTAACGCAGACATGCGTTTCCTTCGTGGTCCGAGGGAAAACCTGGCGGGGGGTTTAGGCTTTGCTCGGCCAGCGCCTCCAGTGATAGGGAGAGGGCTCGGTCTTTCCTTGCAGTTGTAGCGCGAGGTCTAACCCCTCTTTCGTGGGAAACTCCTTAATCTCTACGTTTCCCCATGAAGCCGAATAAAGAGCCGCGCGTACGACTCGATATGCGGTTTTTTCTGGGTTTTTTGGTGTGTGTTCCATCATGCGGCCCTGAGGCGCGAAAACAGACTTTCCCATGCTTTTCTCCCTTCCGTTGTGTGTTTCGTTCGATCGAGGCTAGCTCAATCAGTAAACCCCCAGGCTTGCGCGGCCCGAGGGTTTAGAGCTTGGGTTAGTCGACTTTCCGGAGAATGTCTTGCTCTGCGACGTGGATGATTCCGAGTTTGTGGTCGAGCTTTACTCGGTACATAACAGCCTCTCCGTTTAGGGTCAGCTTGACGTGTCCCCGCACGTCCCCGTATCGTGCGCCCATCATCCACCAATCTGTGGCCGGGTGAAGCTCTACCCTGTCTCCTTTGTGATAGCGCATTCCTAAAGCTCCCCTACCGTTTCGCCCGAGTCGTCGATGACGCGCACGATGCCGTAACCGCGCTCGGGGTTGACTTCGATCGCCACGTATTGCCAGCCGTCCATTTCATCGGCCATGAGCGCGGCCGCAAGCTCTTGCGCCTTGTGCAGCGGCATGTAGGTCGTCCGCTTTTCTTTGTCGATTCTACCGCCCAACATATACGGCCCCCCATCCGTCGCGAAGCCCCTCCGCGCGCCACCCCTCCGCTCGATTACGCCTCCCTGCGGCGCGCTTTGCTCCGAGTAGCGTACGGTATCGTTCGGGCAGGACCGTTCCCATTCTCACGGATCGCACAGCATACATTGTCTTAATCCTCCTAATGCCCGAACCCCCTCGCCATGACGCGCCGGGGGCAGGGACTGAGTGTTTGGGGTGTTGAATTACAAATTGAAGGCCAGTTCTTGAAAGCGCCGAAGAATCTCGTCTCCGAGCGCCGATCGGAGCTTGAGCCCAGTCTCCACGCAAGCCTTCCAGATTTTTTCGGCTTTGCGGGAGTCTGGGTCATAGCCGAACGATGCCGCCCAATCTTCAAAGCTTCCCTCGTCGATTGCGCTTGCGTCCAGCAACAGGGAAGAAAGAACGTCCACCACGGTCGGCGGAACGGCTTGGACGGATGCCACCAACGAAGCGGGATGGCGGCGACCCTTTCCCGTTTCGCAGGCTGCTCGAATCGCCATGGCGCCGTCTACGCTTCGGGGGTCGAACCGTGGGGGCGTCTTGAGGTGGCCCGTTCCTTGCGAGTAATCGCCCTCCCAAATCACACGATTCGCGCCATGCCGAAGCAATCGGACGCGCCAGTTAACCGTCGGGTGCTTCTCGTTCGCGTTTCGGGATCGGTACAAGGGGACAAAAATTGCTTCGATGTGAAGCCCGAGCCTGCGCGCTTCCTCGTCCATCGTTTCCGTCGCCTCTTTATGGTCCATCGTGGTTAGTCTCCTCGTTATTCGCCGCAATCGTGAACGGGGCACTGCGCCCAATAGGCCTCGGAACCGATCGGGGGTCGCGCCGCCCGCTCGGCGGCATCGGTCGCGACCATCGCGCCGAGCCCCAACCCCAACCCAAACCAAAGCAGGACCAAATAAACTCGCATGCCATTCCCTCGCTCAATTCGATCGGCATAATGCGCGATCGGATATCCCCGGAGCATGCTCCGGGGATCGCCGACCCCGCATTAGCTTTCGCAGAATGCGACGCCGAGCGCTTCGGGTGCGATATCAGCGGCCGCTGCCAGCTGGCGCAGCTGCTTCGGGTTCACGTGCCAGTGAAACATGGAATACTGAAGCGGACGCCCACCCGCGCACCGGACGATTCGGCCGGCAATGGTCGAATCCAGCCAAAACGAGACAGCCTCATAAGATTTCCGCTCGGCGCCGGCGGCGAGGATGATGGAGAAAAATCCAGACCTTTGAGGGCAAAGCTCCATCATCATGGCGCGCCATGCGCCCACCGCTTCGGGCCCGGCCCGATGAGGCGCAGACGATAGAAGCCGACCCGCGTTTTTTCCCTTCGTGGCGCATGCGGCGACCACTGCGGCGCGGATCGGTTCGGGCGCGTTCGCTTCCAGCCACTCTTTGAGATTGTTTGCTGCCATGATCAGCGGTTCCTCCGATCAAATGTTAAAAGCCGCGTCCGCAAATCCGGCATCGGAGTATTCAACCACGATGCCCCATAACGAATCAACTTCGGACCATGCGTCGCAATGATGGCACTGCTTTTCGGTGATTCGGGCAAGCGCAATCCAGTCCCCGCTGTCCAACTTCGATTGCTCATCACGCTCCGCGGCTTCCGTATCTTCGGGTGTGTCCAGCCCGAAAGAGCCTTTCGATTGATAGTCGGCGTCGATGACCAAGCGAATTCGAGTATTCAGTTCGACGCGCTCGGGGTAATTTTCGTGGGTGTAGGTTCGGATGGTTTCCACTTTTTCTTTTCCTTTCGTTAGGCCAGTTCGGCCAGAAATTCAGCGATCACCGATGCCGCGTAGGATTCGCTCGGCGGTTCGGGGATGGTCATGCTGTCGTCTCGCCCTGCGTTGTGTTCCCAATCGACGCGGAGCACGAGCGGATCCGCTTCGATATCGATACAAACTTCGCTGCCGCCCCCGTAGCTGCAGCGACCGAGAATGCCGGACGCGTTGTTAGGGTTGACTTCCCAATCCCACGCAGGGCACTCTGCCGTTAGCTGGTCGAGCAATTCCGATCGGTGGATTCGTGCAGTGCTCGGCATGGTTTCCATTCTGTCTTTTCCTTTCGTTAGGCCAATTCAGCCAGAAATTCGGCCGAACCGTCTGGCCGATCGTGGTAGTAACTAATCAGTGTATAAGCAGGCATTAGATTTCCCCCCGCTTAATGCACGCGTCGATGAAAGCCTTTCGGACCGCTTCCCAAAAAGCGACCGTCTCGGGCTCGCCTTCCGCCTCGCCCATACACCGATTCGCGTCTATATCGCGGAGCGTGAAATCGATTCCATCCGTCTCGGCCAGTAGCTGCGCTACGGCGTCGGCCACTTCGTCGCCTTCGTCGCGCTGGTATCGCATGAGGTCCCCTTTCATGGGCCACCATCGGCCACCCCGCGATTATGCACGAGTGCATAAAAGTAGGCAAGGGCAAAGAATCACGCGGGGCCAGTCCGATAAGACCTTCGGAGGCGCCAACACCCTCGGGGGGATTCCATACCGATTGGGTCGGGAATTCGTGGGGATGGGGGGTCGCTGCCCTCGCCTAGCGCTTTTTTTACCAAATTGTACGGGAGTACAACTACCCTCGGGGCATGGGGGGCTCGAGCCCCAGGCTTTCCCGTGGGGAGTCTATTGACACCCGCGCCAGCTACCCCGCATAATCGAAACCCGGGCCCGCTGAAAGCAGCTATCCCCCCGGAATGCCTAGGCTATTCGGCGCGGAGCTCGGTTGACATATTGCAGCTTATCGGCGGTATGCTTGCGTTCGCTGGGCTATTCTCGATTTTAAGCGGTCGCCTGCGGGGTGGGGGGTATTGGCCTCGAGCGGCGGTGGGGAGGGCCGGGAGCGGAGCGGGTCCCATCCCGGGGTGGCCGGGTCCCCACCCCCGTCTACCCGCACCCCGCCGCTCGACTTCCAGCGAAACGGGTCCCATCGCTTGGGACTCCGGCACCCCGCCGCTCGACTTCCAGCGAAACGGGTCCCATTCCCGGGACTCCGGCCCCCGGCCAACTGCCGAAACGGGTCCCATCCCCGGGACTCCGGCCCCAGAAGCGGAAAACCCTCCCACGCATCCGCGTGGGAGGGTCTTCTCGGGGTGAGAGCTTCCTTGGCCGGCGACCTGGGAGGATCCGCCGCTCGGCCTCGAGCGTAGCGGCTCAGGACATCGCGCGCTTCAGGCTCTTCATCGGTACCTTGGTCTTGGCGATCTTGTCGGACGGTGCCTTCGGCATCTTGCCGCCGTCGCGCCCGGCGGCGCCCTTGGAGGCCTTGGTCTTGGCGCCCTTGTTCATCGACGCCTTCATCGGCTGGCACGGAGCGTTCTTCATGGCAGATTCCCTCGTATGACCCGCAGAAGGATTTCCCAGGTCGTCGACGAAAAGCCTAGCCGACGCTCCGCCCGGCGGGCACCCGTGCCGCTGATCCCGTGCGAGGGCTGCGCCCGCGAGCTCGACGCCCACCAGTTCAAGCGGTACCTGAAGGCGCTCTCGGACACCGCCGAAGGCGAGCCCCCGGCGCAGCTCTGCGACGCCTGCTCGACCTACGGCCCGCCGTCGGAGAACCCGCTCAACTCGCTGACGGGCGCGGAGATCGAGGGGCTGCACATCCTCGCGTCGGGCGGCACGCTGCGGAAGGCGGCGGCGGCGATGAAGACCTCGGTGCCGCACCTCGTGCGGCGGCTCGAGGGGCGCGCGAGCGATCGGAAGGTCTTCCGGCACGCCTACAAGGCGCTGCTGCTGCAGTCGGGTGTCACGCCGAACCTGCTCGTCGAGAAGATCGCCGCGGCGCTCGACGCGGAGAAGATCACGTTCATGAAGGACGGGTCGGCGTTCTCGCAGCCCGACTACAATGCGCAGCTCAAGGCGGTGACGATGGCGGAGCGGATCTTCGATCTCGACGTGCGCGGGTCGGCGCCCGCAGCGGCGGCGCCGACGCAGAACAACTTCTATTTCGAGACGAACCTCGGCAACGGCGAGAAAACGGTCGACGACGCCTACGAAGTGTATGCGAAGCGGGTGGGTGATGGCGAAGAAGACTGAAGCGAACGAGCCGGCGCCCGGGCATGTGAAGTTCGTCGCCAACCCGACGCAGAAGCTCTTCATCGAGCACCGGCCGTTCGATGGGTTCGTGCGGCCGAAGGACTGGCCCGACGATGTGGCGCCTCGCGTCGTCGATCTGTTCTCGTGCCGGATGGGGGAGGGGAAGAGCGCGGCGCTCGTCTGGGCGACGTGGTTCTACACGCGGTACAACCCCGGCGCCTCGTGCCTGTTGTTCCGGGACACCTGGGAGAACATGCGAGACACGACGCTGAAGGAGTTCTTCTTCTGGTTCCCGGAAGGCGTCTTCGGCGAGTACCTCAAGAGCGAGAAGCTGTTCACCTGGTTCCCGCACACCGGGCTTAGAGGAACCGTCACTTTTCTCGGTATGGATGAGGAGAAGGACGCGGCAAAGCTGCAGTCGCGCTTCTTCGGGTTGATCGGGGTCGACGAGCCGAGCCCCGCGGCCGGCACGGGCGGCATCGAGGAGATGATCTTCGAGGTGGCGCTCTCGCGCCTGCGGCAGCAGAACATGCAGTGGTACGCGCTCAAGATGGCGCAGAACAATCCCGACGAGAGCCACTGGACTTACAAGCGGTTCGTCGATCCCGGGACGCCGGAGTTCACGCACTTCAAGACGCGCACGCCGGAGAACACGAAGCACCTGCCGCCCGGCTATTACCAGCAGATGTCGAAGGACTTCGTGGGCCGCCCCGATCTGCAGCGGCGCTTCGTGAAGGGCGAGTTCGGCTTCCAGCAGCTCGGCGTCCCCGTGACGCCGCTCTGGAGTGACGACGTGCATCTGATGGATGCGCTCGAGCCGGTGAAGGGCGGCGAGCTCTGGCTCTCGTGGGACGGCGGCGCGACGCCGGTCTGCGTGATCTGCGAGCTCATGCCGTCAGGTGTGTTGCTCGTGCTCGACGCGCTTGCCGAGACCCACGGCGGGACCTACCAGCTCATCGAGGACCAGGTCTTCCCGCTGCTCGAGACGCGCTACGCGATGTTCCGAGGGCAGTGGTCGCACACGGGGGACCCGTCCCTCGAGACCGGCGATCAGTCGGACATCTCGCAGTCCCCGGTCCGGCGCATCCAGAAGATGCTCGGAGGGCGCTGGGTGCGGGGGCAGAAGGAGATCGACCACCGCGTCGACCCGCTCAACCGGCGCCTCGGGCTGCTCGGCCCGGGCGGGACGGGCATGGTGCTCGTCGATCGCGTCCGCGCGCGCGGCGTGCATCACGCGCTGCGGGGTGGCTGGCACCGCGCGAAGCACGGCGGCGGCACGACGAGCCCCTCACCCGTCAAGAATCACCCGCATTCGGACTTCGGCGACGCCATGGGGTACCTCGCGGGCACGCTCTTCCCGTACGGGCACGAGCGCGTGCGCACGAAGGGGCGGTTTTCTGGGGCCGGCTACGCGCGCTACTCGTCTGCTACGGTCGGGGCGACCCGGTCGCTGCGCCTCGAGGCGCCGCGGATCCCGAAGGAATTCAGGAAACTGCCCTGAGATGAGGACCTGAGCCATGGCTTCCCCGTTCGAGACGGCCGACGAGCTGACCGACGACGACCTTCTCGCGCTCGACGAGCTCGAAACCGAGGTGCAGGAGGCGAGCGCCGCCGAGGAACTCGAGGAAGAGCCGCTCGAGATGGACGAACGGGAGATCATCCAGCTCCTCGGGCGCTATTTCGACGAGGCCGAGAACGCCCGGGAGACGGGATTCGAGCCGCGGCACGAAGTCTGGGAGCGAAATCTGCACGCTTTCTGGATGCGGCGCGACTTCGGCGACAAAATGCCGTGGCAGGCGCGCGAACAGTCGACGATGGTGCCCAATTTCGTCGAGCGATTCGCGGCAAATCAGCGCCAGGCCCTCGCGCAGAGCCCGAATTGGGCGGAAATCATCGATCGAGACGACCCTTCGCAGCTTCTCTCGCGCTTCGCGACCGATTTCGTGCGGCATTGCCTCGATTTCTGCGGCACGAACGACTCCGGGCAGACGGTCCCCTTCGAGGCCATCTTCGGCGGCCTCGTCCAGGCGGGCGCGCTCACCGAAATGATGGCCGCGGTGACGTGGAACGAGCGGGACGGACGCGTCGAGGTGACTCCGGTCGACCCGCGCCAGTGCTATTTCGACCCGACGGGCCGCGGGCTCTACCGGGTGCGCTTCTGGGAGGTCGACAAGGAGACGCTGCTCCGCATGGCGGAGGAGGAGGTCGACGAGGATGGCGAGCCTCTGTGGGATCGAGAAGCGATCGAAGAGCTGGTCGCGCATCATGATCAGGATCTGGTGCAGGACAAGCAGATCTCGTCGGGCGCCGGGCAGGATCTGCCGTCGCCTCGCACGCCGATCCTCCTGAAGGAGTGGCTCGTCGATCTGATCGACACCCGCGGCAAGGCCGGCAAGCACCGCAAGGTCCGCGAGAAGCAGCTCATCGTCACCGCCAACGACGACCGCATCATCCGCGGGCCCGAGTCGAACCCGTACTGGCACGGGAAGGATTGGATCGTCGCGCACCCGATCCTTTCGGCGCCGCTGCAGCGCGGCGACGGGCGCACCTACGTCGAGCTCTTCCGGCCCGAGGTCGAGACGTACGAGAACGTGATGAACCGCATCTACGATGCGGTCTCGACGAACTCGCTCAACGCCTTCGAGGTGAACCCGGACTGTCTCGACGACCCGACGCTGCTCGAGAACGGCATCGCGCCGAACCAGACCGTCTTCCGCTCCGACATGGCGCCGCCCGGGGAGAAGGCGATCACGCCGATCGAGATGGGCCGCCCCCTCACGTCGGACATCGTGCGGCTCGCGAGCGAAGCGAAGCGCAACGCGCAGGAGGCGGGCGCGCAGTCGGACCTCTCGCTCGGCCAGACGGCGAAGGGCGAGACCACGGCGACCGAGGCGTCGCTCTCGTCGCAGGGGCAGAACGCGCTCACGGGCTCGGTCTCGATGGACATCGACTTGGGCTTCCTCGGGCCGCTCGTCGAGCTCGTGTACTACACCGGGATCCAGCACGTCGACGAGGGGCAGGGCTCGCGTTTCCTCGGCAACGGGATCTGGTACGCGCTCACCGAGCCGCAGCGGCAGATGCTGAAGGCGCGGCGCGAGGAGTTCCGGGCTCGGCCGATCCAGGTGCGCGCGAAGGGTCTCACGAAGGCCGTCGAGCGGCGCAACCGGCTCCGCGGCGTGCTCGGCGCGCTGAACGTGATCGGCGGGAACCCGCTGCTCGTGCAGTCGTTCATCAAGAAGTACAGCCTCGACGCGCTGATCGCGCTCATCCTCGAGGACTTCGGCGTGCCGGTGACGCGCATCGAGCTCTCCGAGGAGGAGCGGTTCCTGCAGGAGGAGAAGCGTCGCCAGGAAGAAGCGCAGCGGAAGGCTGCGGAGGCGCTGGGCGGTCAGGGTGCGGGCGCCCCGGGCGGACCGGCGCTTCCGCAGACTTCCCAGAACCAGAACGGGCCCGACCCGCTCATCCCGGGCGCGGTCGGTGGACTCGAAGGAGGACCGATGTGAACGAGGCGGATCTTCAGCGACGGCAGGACGGCGCGCGCGCGCAGGCGGCGCTCGAGGTGGTCGAAGAGGCGCTCGCCGAGCGGGCCGAGCGCAAGCTCACCGAGGCGGACGCGCTGCATGCGGCGAACGAGCTCACCCCGGAGAAGGCCTACGCGCTGCTGGTCTCGATTCTCGAGGCGCGGCACGTCGTCGAGGGGCTGCGCGCGTCGGCCGAGCACGGCCTCGCAGCGTCGATGCGGATCCAGAAGGAGATCGACCAGCAGGTCCAGGAGACCGCGCGGGCGGAGAAGGCCGCGGTCTACGGGCTCAACCGCTTCACCCGCTCGAAGGTCCCGCCGCGGCCCCGCCCGCCGGCCGCTTGACGGAATTCCTGACCTGCCCGATGATCTTTTCCTGAGGGGTATCCATGGCAGCCGATTTCTTCCCCGAGCTCGACGACCTCGATCCCGACGACGAGTCCCCGGCGCCCGAGGGCGCAGGCGACGACGAGTCCCCCGCCGCCCTGCGGGCGAAGCTCGCCGCCGCCGAGGCGCGGGCCGCGGCGGTCCGCGAGGAGAACGAGCGGATCCGGGCCCGGGAGGACGAGTGGCTCCGCGGCGCGCACGCGCAGCCGACGGAGAAGCCCAACGCCAAGCCCCTGCCCCCGATGCCCGACCCGGCCGACCGCGAGGCCTTCGCCCGCTGGGATGCCGAGCGCGAGGCGCGTCGGCAGGCCGAGATCGATGCCCGTCTCGAGCGGCGCGACCGCGAGGCGGCGGCGCAGCAGGCGCAGGCCGCGAAGAGCGCCCGGCTCTGGGCTCGCTTCCGTGAGAAGTACCCGACGCTCGGCGCTCGCGAGGCGCTCGCGGGTGCAGCCTACCGCGAGCTCGCCGCGCGCGGGGCGCTCCCGAGCGACGAGGAAGGGATCGTCGATGCCGTGCGCGACGAGATGCGCCGGCTCGCGGGCGAGCGGCAGGCGAGTCGAACGGCCGGAACCACCCCGCCCGCTCCCGGCCAGCGCCGGGCGCCGGCGCGGAAGGAAGAGGGCATCGTCACGATGCACGATTCGATCACGAAGCGGAAGAAGGAACTGGGGCTGATCTAGGCCCGCCGCTCAACACGAACCCTCGGTACGAGCCCGGTGCCGGAGGCTGAGTCCAACACGAAGCGCACGCAGGCGCTCGGGCTGATCCAGCCCGCACTGGAGAGACCTCATGTCCTGGACCGCCGATGCTCCGTCGGGCACCTACCGAAACCACGCGCTCTCGAGCAAGATCCGCGACGCGGCCGTCGCGGCGTCGGTCTTCATGCCGTTCATGGACACCGAGCCCGGCTACGGCAAGGGCAAGGGCGGCACGCTCAACCTGACGCGCGTCGGCAACCTGCCGCTCGCAGACACGGTCGACGAGAACACCGAGCTGCCGTCCGGCCGCCCGCTCATCGACACCGTGAGCCTCTCGCCCAGCGAGTACGGCTACAAGGTGAAGCTGACGGAGTTCGAGACCAACCTCACGCACTTCGACCTGACCAACAAGGTCCAGCGCGCGCTCCGCGATCAGCTCCGGCTGACCATGGACCGCATGTGCGCCCGGGCGCTGAAGACGACGCCGATCAAGGTCACGTCGACTTCGGCGAGCGCGATCTCGTTCGACACCGACGGCACGATGTCGAACAACCCGACCCACAACCTGAACGTCGCGCACCTCGGCCTCATGCGGGACTATCTGGCGGGCGACCTCAAGTGCCCGCCCTTCGCGGACGGCTCCTACGTTCTGATCGGGTCGACCTTCGCCCTGCGCGGGATCAAGAGCGACACGAACTACCGGGAGTGGTTCTCGCGCACGACCGCGCAGCCGATGATGACGGGCGAGATCCCGCGGATCGAGAACATCCGCATCATCGAGACCAACCACTTCAGTGCCCTCGACAACTCGATCGGTTCGGGCGGCGAGTCGGGCGAGGCGCTGCTCTTCGGTGCGGACGCGGCCTTCCTCGCGACCGTCGAGGAGCCCGAGCTCCGCAAGGGCCTGCCGATGGACCTCGGCCGGTTCTTCGAGGTCGGCTGGGTCGGCACCACCGCAGCGGGCCTCGTCTGGGATCAGGCTTCCCAGGCGCGCGTGCTGCACTGGACCGCGGCGGCGAACGTCTCGGCCTGATCGCTCGATGCGCCTCAGGCGCGAAAGGACATCGTCATGAGCATGGGAAGTCTTCTGGTCCTCCCCTTCAACCTTCCGTCGCTGACCACGTCGGGCGGCAACACCGTTTCGCTCGTTCTGCCGATGCCGGTGCAGGTGCTGCAGGTCGGCGCGATCGTGACCACGGCGGTGACGGTGACGAACGCCATCATCTCGTGGAACCACGTCACTTCCGCGGTCGGCTCCCTGGTTCCGGTGGGGACGGCGTCTTTCGGCACCACGACCCTGACGGTCGGTGGGTCGGGCGCCCTCAACAAGGGCGTCTACCTCGACGTGTCGGCCGTGAAGGGCCGCCGGATCGTGTATCCGGGTGAGGGCATCGCGGCGGCGGTGACCCAAACCTCGACCGCGGGGGCGGTGACGCCCTTCGTGATCGTGGCGGTTCTCGGCTTCAACAACGCCGACATGCGGGCTTCGGTGAGCGGCCACTCCGGCTCGACCACGAACACGTCGTCGCTCGCGGCGCTGACGAAGGTGATCGCCTGATGGAGCGCATGGCGGAGTTCTACGGATACGAACCCGTTCCGCTCGACGCCGATCTCGGCCTCACGATTCGCATGCTCGGGACCAAGCGGGTCCACATGTACAAGTCGATGCCGGGCCTGTTCCTCGATTCCAAGGGGAACGAGATCAGCGGCGAACTCGCCGCCGAGGCGGGTTTCGACGTGGTGGCGCTCCGCAAGGAGGCTCGGGTGCAGGCCGAGATCAAGGCCGCGACGGCGCGCATCCTCGCTGCGCAGAAGCAGGCCGAGATCGAGGTCCGCGCGCGGCTCGACGCCGAGGTCGCGGAGGCGACGCCGAAGAACGCCATCACCGGCGAGCTGGCCGACCAGCTCATCGAGAAGCGGACGCAGGACGGGAAGCCGCGGGCGACGCGAGACTTCGAGCTCGTTCACATGGGCGCCGGTCTCTGGCAGGTGCAGAGCCGGGCCGAGGACCGGAAGGTCGTCAGCCCGCGCCTCGTCGAGCCGGAGGCGATCCAAGCCATGCTGGAGGCGCAGATCGATCTCGAGACGACGCCGGCCTGAGCGCCGGGCGGCTTCGTGAGACCACGGACGGCGCTCTTCGGGGCGCCGTCTTTGCTTGGGGGTGGTGATGGCGACGCTGGGCGAGATCAAAGCCGAGGTGCTGCGAACGGTCGAAGCGCACGTCGATGAAGTCACGAGCGCGATCACCACCCACGTCCGCCGCGCGCAGCTCGCGATCGAGTCTCGCTGCGCCTTCGCCGTGCAGGAGGCCATGTCGACCTTCACGGTGACGGATGGCGTCTCTTCCTTTGCCCTGCCGGCCGACTTCATCGCCGTGCGCAAGCGCCCGTCGTTCCTTGCCACGGCGACGGCAAAGCAGTACCAGCGGCTCGAGGAGCACCCCGACTTCGATGAGCTCACGTTCGCGACCGAAGGGGGTGTGCCGCGCTATTGGACGATCCAGGGGGACTCGACCTTCGATGTCTGGCCGCTGAGCGACGGACTCGGTCCGTCGGGCGTCACGGCGGGCGCCTACGATGTGCGCTTCTACTACTGGAAGCACCTCGAAGAGCTCGCGGTCGACGACGACGAGAACTGGTGGTCGCTGCACCTCGACGACGTGCTCGCATTCCGCGCCATCGCATTCGTCTTCGCGGACATGCGAGACCCACAGGCGAACTGGTGGAGCGCCGTCGCCGCGGCGCGCTTCATCGAGATTCGCAACCAGTACAAGCGAAACCTCATGCGGCAGAAGGAGACCAGACTATATCCTTCGCAGTCGCTGTCGAGCCGCGCGAACGAAGTCAATCGGCTGCGCGGTCTTCGGCGCCTCGACCTCATTTCCTAGGAGCGCACAGTGGCCTTCAGCGACGACGAGACGAATCCGACCGACGTGTACTCGATCCCGGCGTACCCGTCGAACGCGCGCGCGCATCGCGCGATGCTGAAGGCGCGCTGGGCTGTCGAGCACGACGTGAACGAAGGGCGGCACAAGTTCGCCTTCGGTACCACGGCCACGCGAGACGGCATCACGACCTGGGTGGACGGTTCGATCTTCTTCAACACGAGCATCGTCTCGGGGTTCGTGCCGCAGATCTACATCTCGGCGCTCGGAGGGTGGCAGAGCCTCGAGCCGCACGCGGGTATCCCACGCCTCGCGGCGCTCAACATCTTCGGCGCCGCGCAGTTCGCGACGCCGGTGGTCGTTACGCCTTCGGGCGGAAACATCGCCGTGGCGGCGAACACTTCGCCCTACAAGAAGGTCACGCTCAACGCGGCTTCGCTCCAGCTCTCGAATCCGACGGCAGGTGTGTCCGGGAGCGTCACTTCGATTCTTGTCGAGGTGATCCAAGACGCGACCGGGGGCCGCGCACTCACATTCGACACGGCCTACCGATTCCCGGGGAACGTGGCTCCGATCATCGCTTCGGGTGCGAACGACGTGACGCTGCTCTCGCTGACGCAGATGTCGACGGGCAACTGGCTCGTGCTCGCTGCCGCGGACGTGGGCTGATGCTTCCGGGTCTCGCGTCGCCGCTGTTCATCTCGTCGAACCAGATCGTCTATCCGGCGAGTCGGACGGGCGCGCGCCCGTGGGTCGATCTCGGATCTCCGCCGACGCCTGGCGTCTTTCGCGTGATCGTGTCGAGCGGGGTCGTCCTCTCCTCGAGCGCCTACCCGAATCCCGGGCTGCTTCTCGACTTCCCGGCGGGCTCGATCGTGCATCTCATCAACCTCGGAGAGATCGCCGGCGCGGGCGGCGCAGGCGGGCAGGGCGACCGCGGCCGACGGGACAACACGAACTCGACGACGTTCTGCGGCGGTGGCGGCGGCGGCGGTACGGGCCGCCCGGGTGGCGCGGGCGGTCTCGCCTGCGTCGAGCCGGACCCGGACGACGACTCGACGGCCGGAACGGCGGGCACGAATACGACGCCCGGAACGGCGGGCGACAACGACTTCGGTGGGAGCATCGGGGACGGCGCCTTCGTGCTCGGGACGCCCGAGCAGGTTGGCGGCGACGCGATCGTCGTTTCGACCGCCATCACGCTCTACATCACGAACACGTCCGGCTTGATCGTCGCCGGCGGCTCCGGCGGCGCGGGAGGCTATCAGGACGGGGAGCTCCCGGGCGGCGCGCACGACCCCCGCGATGGCTACGGCCCGCCGACCGGGATCACTGCGTCCTCGACGCAGTGGGGCTGGGCGGTCAAGAACTCGGGAGGCGCTACGATCCTCGCGACCGCCGGCGTTTCGTCGACCACGGTGAAGGGAAACTATGCTGGGCCGACCGCTCCCTGAGCTCGCTGCGCCCCGAGGACTCAGCCGCTACGACGTGCTGAGCCCGAATCTCGGGCTCTTCCTCGGCCGAGCGGCGGTGACGATCCCGGATCGCGGCCTGCTCGACTGCAACAACGTGCGGATCAAGGACGGCAAGATCACCTCCGAGGCGGTCGGCTACAGCCTGCTCTTCGCGCCGTCGATCGGCGCGGCGATCACGCTGATCTACGAGTTCGCGACCTCGCTCGGCGCCTCGACGACGATCTTCGGCACCAAGAGCGACCTTCTTCGCTACGACGAAGTCGCGAATCTCCCGCTCTACATCACGCCGCGTTATGTCACGGGGACAGTCGCGGTCACCAACGGCTCAGCCTCGGTGACGGGGACCGGGACGACTTGGTCCACAAACCTGAAGGCGGGCGACAAGATTCATTTCGGGAGCGCCTCCCAGGACAGCGTGTCGGCCGTCTGGTACACGATTCTCACCGTCAACTCGAACATCTCGATCACCTTGACGGCCAACTTCACGGGCGCGACCGCGAGCGGCGTGGCCTACACGGCGCGGAAGCTCTTCACGGCGCCAGAGATGCACGTCTGGTCGGCCGACGTGTTCCCGGACGCGCCGCTCGGGACGACGAGCAGCCTCCCGGCCGGCGACCGTTTCATTGCGACCAACGGCACTGAGGTCGTCGCGTGGGATGGGAACGCGAACACCGCTGTCGTCATCTCGACGGCATCGACGGGTCTCGGGTTCTCCTGCCGATCGGTGCTCTACTACAAGAACATGATGCTCTACGGGGGGCTCGTCGAAGGCTCGACGACGAAGCCGGCGAACTTCAAGAACTCGGCGATCGCAGACCCCGAGAACGTGACGACGCTCGAAGCGAACGAGTACATCGCGGCGCAGTCGGTGGACTTCCTGCTGACGCTGAAGCGGCTCGGCGACTATGCCGTCGCCTACTGCTCGAACTCTGTGAACGTCATCCAGTTCGTCGAAGCGCCGTTCTACTTCGCGATCCGAACCGCGGCGCCGCGCATCGGGCTGCTCGCCGCTCGGCTCGTCGCCGACTACGGCGACTACCACGAGTTCTTGGCGAAGGATCAGGCCTATCGGTTCGACGGCCTTCGTCTCATTCCGTTCGGCGAGCAGGTTTTCAACGAGCTGCTGCGGCTGATGGACCGCCAGCGTCTCGAGCGCGCTTCGGTTGCGATCTCCGAGGAGAAGCAGGAGGCCTACTGGGTGCTTCCGCTCGTGTCGGATGCGACAGACACAGGCGGCGCCAAATCGAGCTGGACCGAACACTATGCGGAGCCCGCGAAAGGAATCACCCCTTTCACGAAGCGGGACATGCCCGCGACGGCGATGGGCCGCTTCGTGAAGGACTCGGTCGGCCGCTTCAGCGACTACACCGGGTTCACCTTTCAGAGCCTCGTGGCGCGCTTCAGCGACGGCGTCTTCTCGTCGAACTTCCCGGTCGTGCTTTTCGGCGACGAGTTCGGGTACGTCCATCAGCTCGACACGCAGACCCGCAAGGACAGCGCGCTCACGCACTTCGCGTTCGTGACCTCGCCTGTCCGGCCGATCGCGGACCGCGATAGCCGCGGGATCATCCGGCGCGTCGAGCCGTTCCTGCAGGAGGCTCCGGCTTCAGGCGACATGACGATTCGCGTCGGCGTGCAGGACACGATGAACGGCCCGCTCACGACGGAAGAGCGCACGCACGCGCTCGATCAGTCCGGGCTGCGCTACAAGCCTTTCCGCGAGCCCGGGCGGTACGGGCGGGTCACCTTCGAGACCCAGCTCCCTGCGCAGAACTGGACGCTCGAGGGCTATCGCGTCACGGTCGAGGAGCTCGGCGAGCGATGAGGGCCTTCGAGCCGTCCGGGCTCCCGCTGCAGATCGAGAGCGGCCCGCATACGCGCTTCCTGGGCGCCCTCCTGCAGGCCCTTCAGCTCATCTTCGTTCGGCTCGCGGCGCGGCTCAACAACTGCTACCCCAAGGACGGGACGGAGGGCCTCACGGCCTACACGGTGGCGACGCGCCCTGCAGCCACCTCCGCCCCCGGCGCCATCATCTACGTCTCGGATGGGGCTGCCGGCGCGAAATTCCAGGGCTCGGACGGGACGAATTGGGTAAATCTGGGTTGACCATCCTGCGCCTCGGGCGGCCGGAAGCCTTTCTGGTGCCGCCCATCCAGGCCCTCGTCGAGCGAGCCTGCAAGGCTCCGCTGATGTTCAGCGCGAAGGGCGTGCTGGAGCACTACGGGCCGCTGCTGGGCCGCCCGGAGGTCTGCGTGCTGGTCGGCCGGCGGGGCGACGACTTCGTCGGGCTGCTCGTCGCCGAGCACTGGGGCGCTCCTTTCGCGCCGTGGCCGGGGGTGTCCCACTTCTACGCGGAGGACCGCCGCTTCCTCTCCGCCGCCATGCCGGCCCTCCGCGCCTGGGCGGAAGGCGAACGAGGCCACTCGGGCGTGCTGGCCTTCAACCTGACCGGGGCCTCCGACGAGGCCTACCGGCGCTGGATCGCCCCGGCCGCCCGCGGGCGCGTGGTCGGATCCGCGCTACTGTTCGTGTGGAATTCCCCAGAGGATGCGGTGGCATGTCCCTCAGCGCAGGCGGAAGCGACAGCGAGTCCCGAAGCACCGCTGTCGACCTCACCCCCGGAAAATACAAGAAGCAGCGCGGGCTCGTCGCCGACGAGCTCGAGAGCCGGATTCTGGGGAATGTTCGCGGGATTGAAGGCCCGTTTGTCGCGCAGCTCACGCCGGAAGAGCTGAGCGCGCTCGGATCCTTCAAGGCGAACGCCTTCGATCCGGGCGGCGTTGGCGCCGCGGTCGACAAGCAGCTCACCGACACCCTCACCGGGGTGAGCAACCCGTTCATGGCGCAGGCCATCGATGCTGCGGTCAACCCGATCCTGAAGAACGCGAAGCTGCAGGAGCTCCGGGACCGCGCGCTCTTCACCGGAGCCGGACAGAAGATCCAGAGTTCCAGCGCCTTCACCGAGGACCGGGCCAACTCGATCGCCGAGACCGAGCGCAACGTCGGCGACGTGGCGTCGCAGATCGCGTTCCAGACCTATCAGCAGGAGCGCCAGAACCAGATGCAGGCGATCCAGCTCGCGAACCTCCGGTTCGCCGAGCAGCGAGAAGGGATCGCGACGCTCGCGCTGCCGCGGCTCATCGAGCAGCTCGGCATCGACAAAGGCAACGCCGAGCTCCAGCGCCGCTTTGCCGTGATCGAGTCGGCGCTCGAGCTGATGGCGAAGCTCACGTCGCCAACGGTCGGGTACAACTCTTCCTCCACGTCGTCGAGCGGCCAGGCCGCGGCGTCGGTGGGCGGCGGTGGTCCGTCGGGAGAGGGTTGATGGACGAGCGAGAGAAGCCGAGTCCGTTCACGGAGTTCGCAGGCCGCGTCGCGCAGGTGCCGGTGCGCGCGGTGCAGCTCCCTTTCCAGCTCCTCAACGAAGCGATCGGCACACCCGAAGCCGTGGGCGGCCGCCTGGCCGAGGACATCCGGCGCCAGAAGGCCGCAGAGCTCACGGGGCGACCTGCCGAATACTCGGAGGGCCGCCGCTGGGCGAACGCGCTCTCGCTCGGTCTCATCCCGAACAATCCGTCGAGCGCGATCGATCCGAGCCAGCTCGACCCGGAGCAGCGCGCGAAGTTCGAGCGGATGAACCCGCTCATGCAGGCGCTGATGCAGTCGAAGCGCCCGAGCGACTACGCGGCGCTGCTGGCGGACGACGCCCTCTTCGCCGAGCCGGAGGCGAAGCCCTTGGAGTCCGTGCCGGCGGGGAACCGGCTCTACGACCCGAACACGGACGAGACGCTTCTCGAGCCGGTCGCCGTTCCGCTCGACCCGACCGCCGCCGACAAGAACGTGGCGGCGGCCGGCGCCTCGCGCGCGGCGGCGGAGGCCTCGTCGGCGAAGGCAGAGGTGTCCCGCGGTGAGCTGAGCCTCTTCGACGGGAAGCGGGCGAAGCTCGAGGCCGAGATCCGAAAGCTCGACGCTCAGGCGGAGGCCGCGCGAAAGGGCGACGCCGCCGAGGACGACCCGGCGTCGCTCAAGACGCGCTCCAAGATCGCGGGCATGGAGAACAGCGTGCTCTCGCGATTCAACGCGCGCACGAAGGATCTCGAGCGTGGCTTCACCGCGGCGCGCAACGCCTACAACCTTTTCGAGATGCGCGAGCAGCCTCCGGCCGAGATGGCCTCCGAGCTCTCGTCGCTCGGCTTCAAGCTGTCGCCCAACACCGAGCCCCGCGCGCTGCAGGACATGATGTTCATGGTGACCGCGGTCCGCATCACCGATCCGCCGGGCCGGATCTCCGACTCGGAGCAGAAGATCTACTCCGCGGCGCGCAGCCGGTTCGACCCGGACATCGTGGCGGCGCTGATCGAGGGCCGTCCGCTCACCAACCCACAGCGCAACGAGATGATGCTCGCGATCAAGAAGCAGACGCGCGGCATGGTGCAGGCGAACGACGCGGCCGTCGTCGACGCGCGCAAGGAGATGCTCCGGGACCGGGTGAAGGGCAACGGCCTCGGCATGAACCCGATCAACGTCCCGGACCCCGGCGCGCAGCTCCGCGAGATGTACTTCGGCGAGGGCCTCGGCGATCAGGCGGCCTTCCCGGCGGCGGACGATGAGGCGGAAGCGCTCATCGAGCAGCTCTGGGCCATCGCGCACCCCGACGGACGACGCCCGGCGTCCGAGCAGGAGTTCGTGGACTTCGTCAACGCTCACGGATTCCGCGTGCGCGACACCGCACCGTAGGAGACACCGGGCATGGGCCTCTTCGACGACCTCCGAGCGGGAAAGCTCGAGAGCACCGGGCCCTCGTCCGCCCCCGACGACCGGGCTGCGCAGCAGCGGGCCTACGAGGACGCCAAGCGCAACTTCGAGGCCGCCCGCCCGGACATCGAGGCCGGCAAACTCCAGGCCTACCCGACGTGGCAGGACGCCGAGGCCGCGCTCGAGCGGATGCGGCCGTTCGACCCGGAGGGCGACGGCTACGACTACGCGACCGCCGAGGCGGCGGGGCTCGGCCCGGACGAGACCGGCCACTGGCCCTCCCGCGACCCGCGCTCCGGGAAGATCCTGAAGGGCCGGGGGCACGAGACTTTCAGCCTCACCGAACAGGGCGAGGCCGAGGCCGGCTTCGAGATCTCCCAGGGGGAGGACGGGGCCTACTACTCGAAGCCCAAGCCGCAGGCCGGGCTCTTCGACGAGTACCGAGCTCGCAAGAAGCAGGCCGCCACGCAGGCTCAGGCGGCCGCGCAGACGCATCAGGCGCCGGGGGCGGGCATGGTCCCCTTGCCCGGGACTTCGCCCATCCGGGCGACCCAGCCGAACGTGGCGGGCGTTCAGGAGGCTTTCCGGCAGTCCCAGGTCCACTCCGCGCCGGCCGGTGCCTACGCGCCTCCGCCGCGGCAGGACGTGCCGGCGGGAGGGGCCGCGACGGTGACTGCGCCCCAGCCTGTCCAGACGATGCTGGCCCCCCGCGGCGCGCGAGAGGCCGCGACGGACGTGTTCCAGGCGGCGGGCCGGATCGGCCTCGAGACCGCGGGCGCCATGGCCGGCGGCGGGCCCGCGCTGCGGGCTGTCCGACCGGCGGCCGGACCGGTCCTGAAGGCCGCTGGCACCGCGGCGGGCTCGGCGCTTGGCTCGCTGCTCGCCGAGCCGATCGACCCGACCGGACACCCCGGGACCTCGGCGGCGCTCTCGGCCACCTTCTCGGGCCTCGGCGATGCCGTGGCGCTCGGCTTCACCGGCGTCCGCCGGCTCCGGGCGGCGCCGACCAAGCCGGGGCAGACGGTGCCCGGCGCGGCGGAGGCGGCGGATCTGCTCGGCCCTGGGAACCTCCCCTCGCCTGGGCGCCTGACGCGCGCGACTTGGATCGACTCCCTCGAGAACATCGTCGAGACCTCGTTCTTCGGCGCGGAGGCCCTCACGCGGCGCAACGAGCGGGCGCAGGCCCGCGCCGCGGCGCTCGTGCAGCAGGAGGTCGACAAGTACGCCCGGACGCTCACCCGGGCGCAAGTCGACGAGCTCGTGCTCGACGTGACGAAGAGCGGCGACAAGGCCTACCGGGAGGCCGGAGACGCGCTCTTCCGCGAGGTCGACGGGCTCGCGCAGGAGGGGGTCTCGACCAAGCCCTTGGTCGACGTGCGCAACGCAATCGTGCAGGAGTACCGCACCCGCGCCGAGGCGCCCGACCTCGAGGCGCTCGTGCAGCGGATCGATCGCGTGCTGGGCGTCCCCGAGTCGATGCGCGGCATCGAGCGGGGGATCATCCTCGACCCCTATACGCCGACGCGGCGCTACGACCCGAACAAGCCTGGCGCATGGGTCGGGCGCTCGAACCTCATGCGCAGCTTCGACTATTCGACGGCGCCGCGCCCGACGCAGGGGGCGACGCAAACGGGTACTCCGAATGAGTTCACGACCACCCCGAACGCCCCCGCGCCGGATACCGATGGCTTCGTCCGCAGCGAGCCGGGTGGCTGGATCGACGAGCCGCCGAACGCGCTCGCGACGATCCCCTTCAGCGAGATGAATAGCCTTCGCAGCTTCCTGCTCGGCGTTGGCCGGGACGTGGAGGGCCTATCTCCGACGGTCCGGCAGGGGCAGGCGAAGCGGGTCGCGGGCGTGGCGGACGACGCGCTCGCGCGGTCCGGCGCGGCGCTCGCCGACCCCGAGGCCTTCGCGGCCTTCCGGCAGGCCAACGAGTTCTGGAAAGACCTCCACAACACGTTCGAGGACAACGTGATGGTGGCGCTCGTGAACGCGCGCCCCGACGACGCCTTCAGCACGATCATGCGGCAGGACAGCCCGCAGCAGATCGCACGCTTTCGCAAGATGGTCCTCGGCGGGGTGGGCGGCGACGTGGACAATGCCCCGGCCATCCGCGAGGCCGCGCGAAAGGTGCTGCTGAATCCGCGTGCGTCGGCGGGCGAGAAGGCTCTCGCGCGGACGCGGCTTCGGCTCGCCGAGCGCGGCATGCGCGCGTGGTCCGACTTCCAGGGGCGCTTCCTCACGCGGCTCGTGGACAACGCCAACGCGCGCGGGGCGGTGGAGGAACTCGGCGCGAAGGGGGGTGAGGTTCTCAAGGGCGAGAAGCTTCTCGATGCCTGGAACGCGACGGGCGCCGATACGCTCAAGGAGATCTTCCCGAACCCGCGGCAGCGGCGGAACATCGAGCGTCTCTTCCGAACGCTCGAGATTACGCAGGGCGGCACGGGCTCGAGCGCCATGCGACTTGCCGGCCAGTTCGCCGCGACAGGTTCGCTGCTGAGCCTGACGATGACCTTCTCGGTGAAGGCTCTCCGCTCAGCGGCCGTCATGATCCTCACGCCGCTGCAGGTCACGAAGCTGCTCGACAACGAGCAGTTCATCACCAACGTGATTCGAGCTCAGAAGCTCAAGCCCGGTTCCGAGGCGCACGCTCGCGCCGTCACTCAGATTGGCATCGCGGTCGCGAAGGCCGGAGGCCGTGTGGTCGGCCCGGACGGCCGGGCGATTCAACTCGAAACAGAAGTTCCCAAGTCTCGGGAGGCGGCCGAGCTGCTCGATCAAACCAACCGCCGGAGGTAGCCCCGTGTTTCGTTTCATCTGTCTTCTGGTGGGGTTCCTGCTCACCACGCCGGCGTGGGCGGTGCCGTCGGTCACTGAAGGGTCCGGGCCGAAAGGCAAGTCGTTCACCATCACCATCGCCCAAGGCGATACGACCGACTCCAAGGCGCTTGCGGTCGAAGGAGTCTGCTCTATCCGCGCCCGGATCGCTGGATCCGACGTGGTCGAAGTCTGGGGGGTCAACTCGACCTCCGCAGCCGCGACTTCGGGGACGCAGGTCGGGTCGGACATCACGAGCTCGACGACTGTTCCCATCGTCGAGAAGGTGGGGACTTTCTTCTGGAAGGTCCGCGGCGACAGCTCGGCAACGGGCGGCAGTCAGGTGCAGATCGACTGCAATCCGCTCACGTCCACCGGATCCGGCGGCGGTAGCGTGACGGTCATCGCGGATGCAGCGAACCTGCCGGCGACCGGCGACCCGTCGCTCATCTACCGCATCGAGAACGCCACCAACGGTAGCGACTGCGACAACGTGGGTGGCGGCACCGAGCAGGCGGACTGTCGCTGGAACGGGACCGCCTACGAGCCGACGTCGCAGGGCACGGCGGGGCTCGCGAACATCGTCGAGGACACGTCTCCTTCGCTCGGCGGCGATCTCGACCCGAACGGGAACGCGATCATCGGGAAGATCGAGCACGCTCCGCCGGTCGACACGACGAGTGCCGCGTCGCCGACCCACGTCATGCAGGAAGACATCGTTCACTACTCGAATATCGACGGCATCAAGGCGCCCGTCGAAGGCGAGGGTGGTGCGACGCTCAAGACGAAGGCGGTCGGCCGCGAGCACGAGTTCGTGAGCCTCAGCGAGACGGAGGCGTACACCCAATATTGGCGCTTGTTCGGCGGCGGCGATACGGACGCGGTCGGGCACCAGATCGATCTCTACTCGACGGGCGGCGCGCAGGCCGGTGGCGACGAGGGCTCGCAGCTCTGGCGCGGCACGATCGGCGATTTCTGGTTGACGGCGTTCGGGACCACGAGCGCGAACCTGACCTCAGGCGCCGGCACGCAGACGATCGCGATCGGCGGGACGAGTGAAGCCGAGTCGAAGATGCTTGGCGAGAACAAGCTCGCCGTCTTCACGGGCTCGCAGGTCCCGATGACCGTCACCGACACGCCGCCGGGTACGGTGAACGCGAGCGGGGTTCTCGAGGATTTTCCCACCGCGATCTGGAGCTTCGACGGCTCGGGGACCGGGCAAGGCATCTGGACCTTCGCAGCGGGTGAGGTGGCGGCATCCGGCGTGCAATCGACCGGCTGGTGCTTCAAGGCGGCCGATGCGGACTACGGCGATATCAACAACCAGACGACGGGCCTTTGGCTTCAGATCGACCAAGTGAGCGGCAACACGATCCGCACGCGCTGGCAGAATCAGGGCTACAACGGCAAGACGCCCTACCCCTATCTTTCGTCGGATGGCGCGAACGAGGCGTACGTCGCGCCCTGCGCGGTCCTCGGGCGCCCGACGTTCAACGCCGGTGATTACGTCGCCGATCAGCTCACCTTCATCAAGGGCGCGGGCTTCCCCGCGATCTCCTCCGGCGCGACCTTCGAGGTCGGCGCGTACCCGGGCATTCGGCAGGGCGGCCTGCATGTGCTCTTCTCGAACAAGCTCGGCACGATGTACGACTCCTACGGTTTCCGGCCGGTCAACCTGCTCGACGACCCCGGCGCCGGCCTCACCATTTCCAGCCGCTTTCAGCTCGGCGCGGCGCTCAACCCGGTCTACTCGGGCAGCCTCTCGTTCCTCGACGACGGCACCTATCACGCATGGGAAGCAGCCGTCGGCTGTGGGCAGCCCGGTGCGTGCAAGCAGGGCATCGAGTTTCGCTATGGAGACGACCCGAGCGATCTGCTCTATGACCAGTGGTTCGGCTATCTCCAGTGGTCTTCCGAGGACTGGGACGACGACATCGACCGGATCGTGTTCCGGGTCGCCAACGCCTTTGGATCGAACCTGACGCTCGACAAGACGAACGGGTGGGGGCAGAACGGAGACGCCTTCGCGCGTGTCTCGACGCACCTCGCGCTGACGGGCGGCACGATCAGCGGCCCGATCGCTGATAACGACGACCTCGTGCTCGATCTCGACGAGAATGGCGGCGGATCGAATAGCCTGATCGTTCGGGACAGTTCCAACACGAGCGTCTTCACGGTCACCGAAGGTAGCGTCGCGAGCGCGACCAACATCGTTGGCAACGTCGGCGTCCAAGGTCTTTCGACCGTCACCGCCGGTAGCGCGACGAGCGATGGCACCCTCCTGCTCTACAACGACGACGCCGGCGGTGACGGCCTGTCGCTGATTGTCGCTCCGGGCAACAACACCTCGGTCATTACGATGCCGAGCGCGACGGCGACGCTCGCGACGCTCGCTCTTGCGGAGACGCTGACCAACAAGACCCTGACCACGCCGAACCTCACCGGTGCGATCGACTACAACGACGTGGCCGTCAACGACGACGACTGCACCGGGCAGCTCGGCGAGATGTGGTTCGATTCGACCGACAACGCCTTCGAGGTCTGCAACGCGAACAGCGGCACGCCCGTGACGCTCGGGTCCGGTGGCAGCTTCGACTCGACCGCGCAGGAGGACCTGACCTGGGGCGCCGGCGCCGATGCGAGCAAGGCGTGGACGTTCGCCGTCTCCGGTACCGATCCGGTCATGACGGTCACGAACGGTCTGATCGACTTCTCCACGCCGATCGCGGCCACGAGCATCACGCTCGACCCCACGCCCATCCCGACGCACACCTTCCTCGACTCGAACGCGACCGCTGGAGATGTCAACGGGCAGATCGCGCTCGATTGTTCGGACCCCACCGACACCAGCGAAGACTGCGACATGACGTTCTCCGTGCAGGAGGCGGGCGGTCTCCGCAACTTCCTCGTCGTGGACGCCGACGACGAGCTCGAAGTCGGCAGCGCGGAGACGAACCGCGTCGTCGTGACGACGGATGGAACGGGCGACACCGAGTTGGTGCTGCCGCCCAACGGTGTCAGCTCGGCCGAGATGACCAACGTCGGTACGGCCGGCACCTACACCAACGCGACGGTGACGGTCGACGCGGCGGGGCGCGTGACGAGCGCGTCGAACGGGACCGGAGGCGGGCTCAGCGCCGGGTCGCAAATCGACGCGCTGCGCGCGAAGCCGATCTACTACAGCGACTTCTTGGGCGGTGGGTCGAACGACAACGCAGAGCCCGTCGACTGGATCGACTTCCAGCCGTCCACGAACGCCGGTTCGCTGGAACTCGTCGGCGATTTCGAGACGGCCTACTTGCAGGACAACCATCCCGGCATCGTCGCGATTCGAGCTGGTGCCGGGACGAACAGCGGCGGCTTTTACGGAACACCCTACAACGGCGGGCAGGACTCGCAGTTGGATCTCGATGGGGGCGAGATCGGCGAAGCCATTATGCAGATCAAGGAAGCCAGCGGGATCATTACGCGGTTCGGCTTCCTCGATGGAACCAACGGAGCCGATGTCACCGACGGCATCTACTTCGAGATCAACAACAGCCTCGCCGCAACTTGCAAGGCCGCCAACGCCGGCACGAGGACGACGAGCGCCACCATCGCCACGCTTTCGGCGGACACCTTCTATCGGTTCCGCGTGACGGTGAACGCCGACAAGACTTCGGCAACCTGTGAGATCTGGAACACGGCGGGGGTGAGCCAAGGAAGCCAATCTGTCACGACCAACCTTCCCGCGGATAATCTCCCGACCAACTTCGGCGTCGATGCGACGCACACGGCCGGAAGTGCGAACACGCACCTTGTCTGGCTCGACTGGATGGCGCTGGAGTTCACGAGGAGCCTCACACGATGACCCATTATCGCGTCGCCATTCTCTTGCTCGCTCTTCTCGCGTCCATGCCGGCGCTCGGCGCGATCTCTGGCGGCAGCGTCACGGGCTCACGGGTTTTCGTGCCGCCGCCGCCGGACCCGAGCGATTTCATCACGCTGCGAGACTCACCGGCGTACGGCCTCGGAGGTGGAGTCTTCGACTACGCGAGCCGGGTTTCGACGCCTGAACCGATCCCGCTCCCCACGCCTTCGCTGCTTAACAGCTACGCGCAGAACACCTCGCTGCGGGATGATGTTTGCTCGACGGGCGAGAGCACGACGACGTGGGACGCATTCACCGCTGCGGTCGCGGCGGCGTCTGGACCGACGGTGATCTGGCTCCCCGACAACTGCCGGATCCGTCATCACCTCCGGCCGAACACGGGCGGAAATTCGTTCGACTACACGCTCAACAAGGACTACGTGGTCCCCGCCTGCGCGGACGAGGCGACCGACTGTGGGTTCCGGCAGGTGCTCGAAAACACGGATATCGTCTACCCGGGGTCCGACGCCTCCGGCGATCCTGCGCTGGTCGACCCGGAGTGGGACTACACCCGAGCCAACGTCTCCCGCCTCTCGACGCAGAATCGTGGCATCGTGATCGGCGGCGGTGTGCCTTACACCAACCCGTCGCCGGTCGACACGCTCGACTGGGGAGACGGCTCGGCTCCGGGCATGGCGGCAAACTATGCGCTCGGGTCCTATTTCTTGGAGATCACCGAGAATATCCGAACGACGGGCGCAACGGGCACTTTCGTCGGGCCGGGCGACATCATCCAAGTGAAAGTCAACCCCGTGCCTAACGGTGGTAGCAATGGATTCCAGCACATCACGCGCGTGAAGTGCGTCGACGGCATGGAGACCTCTCCGAACGAAAACACCGACCAGCTCGGAGAGGGGTGTCGAGACGGTCTCGGGAATAACATGATCGAGATGGTCGATCCGCTCCCGATGAATTACGCGGACAACGCCTACCACTGGGGTGACACCATCGGCCATCGCGTCGAGATTCTCGAACGAGTGGGGTCAACGCGGTGCGGGATCGTCGGCAGCGGTAGCGTCTGCGGCGTTGGAACGGGCACGTCGAACGTCGCCGAGGGCGTCGGATTCTGGAAAGTGAAGTGGGACCGCGAGCCTTACTACACGGGCGAGACCGCAGCCGGGTTCTTCACGCTCGTCAACGCCTTTGACAGCTTCGTCTATCGAAACGACTTCGAGAGGGCGGTTGGCGGATCCTACTTCTCGCTTGGCACCTCTGGCGGAGGCCGGATCGGTCGGACGCTCCTCTTCGGCAACATCTTCCGCGACGACCCGTGGAAGGTGATTTGCTTCGCCGAGGTCGTGTCGATCGGAGCGACGAACCCTGCGACCGTGACGCTCTACAATAGCGGGTGCGGTTTCGACGACCTCGGAAACAACTCTCGCATCGGGTTCTCGAAGGAGGTTGCCGAGCCGTGGCTTCGCGGTAAAACGATCAAGATGGCTTCGTTCGTCAACAACGGCGGCTCCCCCTCAACGGTCACCGTCACCCTCAGCAACGTCGACGGGTCTGCGAGCGGTGATCTTGGCGCTGGACCCGATGGCGCGTTCCTGACGGGCGGCGGCGGGACGGCCGGCGAGCTGGACGACTTTGCCCACGCGCTCTACTACTGCATCCGCGGTTCGAGCAATACGCAATTCATTTCGAACGGCCTGCTTGGGACAGGCATGGGCGGCATCGTCGAAGCCGGCTGTACGTCGCACGTCGCTTTCGGGAACTGGTCCCTCCACGGTCCTCGCGAGCGAACGGAACGCGCGAACTTCCACCACTCCAACGCGAACGCCCCCGGCGCGCATTCGGAGATGAACGACCTCGACATCGCGCAGACCGTCTATGCTTCGTCGGTCACGCAGGCCGGTGAGGGTCTGCACAACACTTGGTTCAAGAACCGAGGCCGAGATACCTCCACGCCGGGGGTTACGCCGTGGGCGGGGGCTGATGCTCGTCAACGTGGCGGGATCGACTTCGCAGAACAGTCCAACCAGCAGGGCGCAACGAATGAGCTATTCAACTTCTTCGAGAACGCTTGGCAGGAAATCAGCAACGCCACGTCGAAGATCGACTGCTCGGATAACACGCCTCCGAGCGGCAGCTCCGCCTGTACGGCCAACGAACCGCCGTACATGCTCAAGTACCTCGGCTGGCACCGAAATCGGCTTGTGAAATCGGGCGCGAATCTCGACGATAACTTCGATCGGTTTGGCTTCGACGCGACCCCCAACCCCACCACTTCGACCGACGTGACCGGGTCGAACACCGACGGGACGCTGTACGAGAACTCCGACGTGCCGATCGAATACTCGGCGTCCGCTGCCGCATTGCAGCTTCCTACCTCCGCCTTCTATGACTCGGTTCCGTCGTGGTTCCCGGGCTGCACGGGGGGTGTGACGCCGCCGATGGCCTTCGGCGAGATGGGCGCAAGCTACGACGACTTCAACGGTGGGACTCTGACCGCTCTGCCCATTCAGACACTGATCGAGGGTGGGACGTGCCCGAATATTCCTTGAGGAGGTTGAACTCGGTGTCCGAATCGGAAGCGGCAAGCTGGCTCGATGCGCTCTGGAAGGGCCTGTCCGGTGCGGTACTCGGCGTCTTCGCGTGGGCGTGGAACCTCTCGCGGCAACACGCCATTCTCAAGGAGCAATTCCGCTTGATGGAGCTCAGCCACCAAGCTGAACTGAAGATGATGAAGGACAAGCTGAACGAGATCGACCGGGGCGTCCGGCGAGTGCTCGACCATCTGACCGGGACGAAGCTGCACGGGGGTGAAGATTGAAGAAGCGACTGCGCGTCGTCGTGAAGACCGACTACGAGGCCGGAACGAACCGAGGGGCGAAGCTCTACGCGGAGCACTTCGAGAGCCCCGTCGTCGAGCTGATTGCCGCGACGGCCCGGGCGGTCGAGAAGCTGATCCCCGACGCGATCTACCTGCGGATCACCGAGGGCTGGCGGGAGTCGATCCGGCCGGCGGGCCGGGATCTTCACACCGCGCTCAAGGCGCTCGACTTCACGGTCGTGAGGGAGGGCGGCGTCCGGGCGACCGAGGCCGAGTACAAGGCTGTCGCCGAGGCGGTTCGTGCGGTCGTCGGTGATGCGGGGTACGATTTTCAGGTTCACGGGAAAGAGCTCGCGATGCACATCCACGCCGAGTACGACCCGAAATAGGAGCTCGCCATGCGAACGGTGATCGGTCTGGTGATTCTGGGGATGGCCGCCTGCGCGGACGTGGCAACGGCCGCGTGCTCGCCGGCCTGCGACCTCAACGGCGACGGGACTCGAGCCTCGGTGCAGGATTATTCGGTCTTCCTGAGCGCGTTCGGGTCGAAGAAGGGCGAGCCGAAGTTCGTGGCTTCGGCAGACCTCGACGGAAACGGTGCGGTGACTGCGGTCGACTTCGGGCTGCTCTCGAAGTTCTGTCCGCTGGGAGGTGACGAGCGATGAGTGGACCGGCGTACGACGAAAAGCGTGGACCGAACCTCGGGAACCGGACGATCGCGCGCCACGCGACGCAGGCGGGTGCGACGAGCGTAGGTCTGATGGGCATCCTCCAGGCGACCGTCGAAAAGGGCTGGCTCGATCAGTCGGAGGCGTTCCTCGCGCTCGGCTTGATCCCGCCGATCCTGACGAGCATCTGGAAGACGTGGGATGGTCTGCGGATGCAAGATCGCGTCAACGCGAAGCTCGACAAGATGATGCCGCCCAGCCTATTCCTGCTCGTGATCCTGCTCTGCTCGGGTTGCGCCGTGCAGCTCGGCAAGATGCAGCCGAAGAGCTTCACGAGCCTCGACGGCACGATGCTGATCGCCTGCGACACGCAAGGGATCCTCTTCACCGTCGGCGACTCGGACATCTGCTCCAACTCGATGCGAGGCGGGCGGGTGTCGAGCACGTTCAGCGACATGACCCTCGGCGTCGTGCGCGTCGCGGGTGCCGCGGTGGCGGGCTTCTTCGGCGGGGCCGGACAGGGTATGGCGCAGGCCATCCGGGCCGACGAGGCGCAGGCTCAGGTCGTGGCGCCGAGTGCGCCGCCGGCGGTCGAGCCTGCGCCCGTCGAGCCGTCGTGGCCGGCGAACCCGTTCACGCCGGCGGAGTGAATGAGGGGGCTGGAGAAGTTCATCGGATCACGTCCTCGGCGAGCTCGATGCGGTCGATGGTTGTCATGCCGCCGAAACCCCCCGCCCGGGCCACGGGTGCAGGCTGGGCACCGGCATCATCGACCCGTCGCGGCGCTTCCACTGCCGTTTCGCCGAAACGATCAGACGACCGAGCCGCCACTCGCGAACGCCTTCCTCGTGCCAGTGGTTACTGAGATCCTCGAGCATCGCGCCGATCGGATACCCGTTGCAGCGTTCGATCAGCCATTCGCCCGCTGCCTCGCAGTGCGCGCACTCTTTGCAGGCGTCCATGCTCCCGTCCCACTTCCCGACCTGGAGCCGGTAGGTCTCCCCGGGCAAGATGTCGCGGCGGCAGGACGAGCAGCGGTGCGTCTTCCGCGCCTTCGGCCGGGTCTCTCGGTAGAACTCGCAGGGCTCCGCGTCGTCGATCATGCACATCGGCTAACGCTCCTGGCCGCTCTCGGCGTTGTGACGGTTGATCGCAAGCTCGATCTCGTCACGCAAACTAATGCTCATCGCGTCGCCTCCTCCGCCTGCCGCAGCGCGGCGAGAATGCCGGCGTCAGTGCCGTCGTGCGGCAGCCATCGGCCGTGTTTGTGGCCCCAAGCCATGCCATTGTCATTGGCCCTGACGCCACTTCGCACCGCCCACACCGCCACCCGCTCCGCCTCCTCCGCTCGGGCGAGAGCTGCGGCGAGATCGACGCGCAGCGCCCCGATGGTGTCGGCCAGCACTTCCGGCGTGTCGCACCCAAACCAACCGACGCCGGCGCATTCCGCAGCGCCGCGAAGGCGCTGCTCATCTGCTC
>JACCDY010280415.1_pt1 | contig 31749 bp, 31 predicted proteins | sample 7446391 | NCBI WGS metagenome assembly JACCDY01 (sample SAMN15323451, study PRJNA562643) | freshwater metagenome | isolation source: river surface water | place: USA:Blue River Watershed | collected 2017-08-18 | reverse complement strand
GACTTAACAGTTGTTCACGCAACTGTGCGAGGCAATCGAGAGCTACAAACTTATAAGTGGAGATATTGAGCATTAGTCTCGATTGACATCCACGACGAGCCTGCCGCGGATATTGCCCGCGAGAATATTGACCGCTTTCTGTTGAACTTCCGAGAGACTAATCTCGCACGTCATAGCGTCTAATTTTTTAAGATCAAGGGTCTGCGCCAATCGTTGCCATGCAGTCTCTCGGCGTGCCCGTGGCGCGGTCACACTATTGACACCGGATAGGATCACACCGCGCAGAATAAATGGTGCAACCGTAGTAGGTAAATCCATCCCTTGGGCCAAGCCACACGCGGCAACGACACCCTCTGCTTTTGTGCTCGCGCATGCATTGGCCAGTGTGTGGCTGCCCACGCTATCGACAACGGCCGCCCAGCGCTCTTTACCAAGAGGCTTTCCGGGCGAGGAGAGCTCTGCGCGGTCGATCACTTCGGCAGCGCCAAGGCCTTGCAAATAACTCGCCTCGTGCATACGTCCGGTTGACGCAACGACCCGATAACCCAATGCAGCAAGCACTGCAATTGCTACGCTACCAACTCCGCCTGCAGCCCCTGTAACCAGTACCTCGCCGTTTTCGGGTGTGACGCCTTCGCGCTCGATTGCCAAGATACAGAGCATTGCGGTGTAGCCGGCTGTACCAATTGCCATAGCCTGCCTTGCCGTAAATGCGGCGGGCTTGTGGATTAGCCAGTCTCCCTTGACTCTGGCATATTGGGCAAGGCCACCGGGGTGAGTCTCGCCTACGCCCCATCCGTTCAGAATGACTGCATCTCCATTTTTAAAGCGCGCATCGGCGCTCTCTAACACGGTACCTGCAAAATCTATTCCGGGAATCATCGGGAATTTTCGAATGATTGGCGATTTACCCGTGATGGCTAAGCCGTCTTTGTAATTAATGGTCGAGTAGTCGACTTTTACCAAGACGTCGTGATCGCCGGTAGAGAGAAGTGCTGATTCATCAACGGTAGAAAGCGTAGCGGTATAAGCAGATTCGGTTTTGTTAACAACGATCGCGCGAAAGGGTTTCAAGATGGGTCTCCTTCGGTACTCTAATTGCGGTTTTCGCTGGTGCTTTAAGTGTTACTTTATTTAGCGCGTTTTTCGCTGACGCCTATTTTAAGCTGCTTGGCCTGATTGCGGATGGCCGTTTTTGTTTCTGGGCTTAGCCGCTTAAGGTTGCGCACCTGCATCACCATTCGGGGGTTTCTGGCAAGCGTCTCTTCATGGCGCATTAAGAAATCCCAATAGAGCGTTGTAAACGGGCAGGCATCTTCGCCCGCGCTCTGAGAGGGATCAAAGCGGCAGCCCTTACAGTAATTACTCATTCGATCAATATACTTGCCACTCGCTGCATAGGGTTTGCTGCCCATAATCCCGCCATCTGCAAATTGGCTCATGCCCAGAGTGTTGGGAAGTTCAACCCATTCCACTGCATCAACATAGACACTCAGGTACCAGGCATGAACCTGCTTTGGCGCAACACCGAGTAGAAGGCCGTAGAGGCCTGTGATCATGAGTCGTTGAATATGATGGGCATAGCCCGTCTTAAGGGTCTGGGTCAGTGTGTCGCGAAGGCAGGCGTAGTCTGTCTTGCCTGTCCAGAAAAATGCGGGGAGCTCTTGATCGGCATGAAGGGCGTTTCGCTCGAGATACTCGGGCATGAGTGTCCAGTAAATACCGCGAACATATTCTCGCCAGCCAAGAATCTGCCGGATAAATCCTTCAACGGATGCAAGTGGCGCCTGGCCTTTTCTGTACGCGGCTTCGGCTGCGTTTACGACTTCTCTGGCATTTAGGAGTTTTAGATTGAGTGCCACGGAGAGATGCGAATGAAAGAGCCATGGCTCATTGGTCCACATTGCATCTTGGTAGCGACCAAATAAAGGCAGGCGCTCTGTTATAAAACGATCTAAGACTTCAAGGGCTTGGGCTCGCGTAACGGGCCAGCCAAAACCGGATGCGCTTGCGTCGAGGGTTCCGGGGTGGTCTGAGAATTCAGTGTTCACAAGATCAATCACCGCCCTTGTGATTGCATCGGGCTTAAATCGGGTGGGCTCTGGTATTGGGGGCGGGCCTTTCTTATCAAATGATTCTTGATTTTCAGAATCAAAATTCCAGGCGCCTCCGCTAGGCTTTCCTTGATCCATGAGGATACCGGTCTTCTCGCGCTGCTCACGGTAGAAATATTCAAGGCGTAGCTGTTTGCGACCCTTAGCATGCGAAGCGAAGTCTCGTACTGTCGAAAAGAAATGACGATCTTCGCGGATATCGAGCGGGCAGCCATGCTCCGTTGCAATTGTTTTGATAGCGGCAAGCACTCGCCAATCCCCCGGCGCTGTCATGACGATGGCCTGTGGTCTGTGAATTTCAATTGACCTACTCAGTTCAGAGGCGAGGGTCTGTGAGTTCTGAGGATCCGTTAGTGAGGTGTAGGAGAGCGGGATCTTGTTGGCTTCGAGTTCCTTTGCAAAATGCCGCATCGCCGATAGAAACACCGCGATACGTTGCTTTGATGACGGCACATGGGTAGATTCCTCGCGGACCTCGGCCATCCAGACCAGATCTTGTGCGCGGTCGAACTGATCAAAGCAGGCGGCTTTGAGATCGAGTTGATCCCCCAGCACGAGGATAAGGTGGCGTTTAGGGCTATTGTCGGTTGGATTTTTTTTGTTCATCGCGGGTTCAACCGCCTAGCAAACGTCGAGCAAGCACGGCTTGCATGTCACGTCGGCCATCGACAATCAGATAAATAATGACTTTTCTGTCGGTGATACGGTAGACGAGGCGGTAAGGCTTGAAGAAGGTCTGCCGGTATTCTTTGATACCAAGGCTGAGCAGTTCTTTTGGGTGGCTACCGCGTTCCGGGAATCTCGACAAGCTTTCCACAACGTCCATCAGTGCATCCAACACATCGTTGGCGCTCGCGACGCAGTCGAACTCACAGATGTAGTCGTGAATGGCCTCCAGATCCTGCTCCGCACCCTGGGTGAGGAGGACTTCAAACTTGGCAGATTTGCCTGCCATCAGTCTCAGGCCCGCTTAGCGCGAAGACGGGTAACCACATTGGCTGCAGGCTTAACCTTGCCGGCCGCCACATCCTGATTACCAAGTGCAAGAATTTTTAACATGGCGAGTGTTTCTTGGGTCTCTTCGAACGAGGCGACGTCCTGCAGGACAGCCTTGGCTTCGCCATTTTGGGTGATGACCAGCGGCTCGCGCTGCTCTGCAAGTTGCGACAGAACCTCGGCGGCATTCGCTTTGAGGTAGCTGATGGGTTTGACTTGCGATGAGTAGCGCATGATTTTTCTCCAGACTCAAGTGAGTCTTAATATAGTCTTTTAATAGTCTCTTTACAAGGAGGGAAGAAGTGCAAGACTTGGGCCCGCGCATTCGAGCGCCGCGTTTGAGCGGCCCGCGGTTTAGTTTAGTCGTGGCTATAACCCTGAATTGGACGATCCTAGCCTTGCGGACTGTTGTGCAACCAACTTGGCGCAAATGGGTCAATTAGAGAGCAGCTCAACATAAGCTTGATAGCTGTAGCTTCTGTTCTTCTTCTGGCCCGTCATCTCAGTAACGATACCGAGATCTTCTAACACCTTGACGGCCGCTGTGGCGGTAGGAAAACTGGTGTCCAGTTGCTGGCGAACGCGCTCAATGGTGAAGCGCGGCATCATCGGCAGCATCTCAAACAATCGGTAACTGGCTGGCCCCGCCTTTGGTGACTGCAGCAGGCGTTTACGGTCCGCTGCTATGAGGCTAGCCACTTCGATAATGCTGTGCTCTGCATCTGCGGCAGCCACGGATACGCCTTCCAAAAAGAAAGTCACCCAGGCCTCCCAATCACCTTCGGAGCGAATGTTCGATAGGCGGCGGTAATACTCGGCCTGATGTTGCTTAAGGTAGCCGCTGAGGTACATCAGCGGCTCGGCAAGCAATCCCCAGTGCTCAAAAAGCGTTGCAATTAGCAGACGGCCAATGCGGCCATTGCCATCCAGAAAAGGATGGATGGTTTCGAACTGTGCATGGATTAGCGCCACCTTCACCATGGGTGGTAAATCGGTCACACCATCATGAATGAATCGCTCCATGTCGGTCAGCAATTGGGGCACATTTTCTGGCGGTGGCGGCACGAACACCGCGTTTCCCGGCCTTGTGCCGCCGATCCAGTTTTGTGAGCGACGCAGTTCCCCTGGCTGCTTGCCTGCGCCTCGAACGCCATTGAGTAATAGGCGATGAGCATCGCACAGCAACCGCACACTGATGGGCAGCCCCTTGGGGTCACGTAACTGCTCTTGAACCAATCGGAAGGCTTGAAGGTAATTCGTGACCTCTTCAACATCGTCAGTGTTGCTCACCTTAAAGCCAGCTTCTTCGTCAAACAGGTCGGTCAGAGTGGCCTGTGTGCCCTCGATCTGCGATGTGAGCAATGCTTCCTTGCGGATCGCGCTGTAAAGCAGCCAGTCCACCGAAGGGACCAAGCCCGACACGCCGGATAGTCGCGCGAGCGCCATCTCTGCCTTGCGGTTCAAGTCCTGATAGACCTCCAATGCTAGGGTTGGATTTTTGGGCGGCAATGAATTAGGCACGAACGCCTGCACCATCTCCCCAAGGGTGGTGGATTTCACATAGGTCCCAGTTGCCCGTTTCATTATTTAAGGTCGCTTTAATTAGATTCCTCAATATTAAAGAATCCTTTAATATATGGCAATATTATTAAAGGATTCTTTAGTAAAGAGTACGCTGCTCGGTCTACGGAGGGTATGTCACAACCAACAAAAAAGCCCACTTGCGTGGGCTTTTTTGTTGGTTGATTGGTGGCGTATGGCGCCTCAGCCTGCACGTGGGTATAAACCTGAAATGGACGGGCCTGGACTTACGGATTTATGAGGTGACCCGGCCGGATAAATGTATTACCCCGAGGCCGATCCTGTCCTTCGAGGTACTTCAAAGCTTGACACAGTTAACAAATTTGTTAACATTTTAAAAGGCGCAGAGGGTATCGCTCGGGTGATGTACTGCTTGATGATCGAACGGCAGATTCTAGTTCTGCATGTATTCGTGAAAAAGACACAAAAAACGCCGCCAAGGGAATTAAGAATTGCAAGGCAACGCATGAAGGAGTTTAAGAAATGACAACGAAGATAAAACCAAAGATGCTTACCCACGATCAGCTCGTGAAGAAGATGATTAAAAAGCCATCGGTTAAGGCGGCTGTGGATGAGCTCAATCGAACTGAATTTGCGATCCTGGACGAAATTCTGGCTGCGAGAAAGGCAGCCGGACTAACCCAGGCGCAGATTGCTAAGCGGATGGGCACCCAGACACCGGCGATTGCGAGACTTGAGAGCGCGCTGGCGACGGGCAAACATTCCCCAAGCCTGAACACATTAAAGCGCTATGCGGAGGCGTTGGGTAAAAAAGTAGAAGTGCATCTGGTGTAAGCTCATGAGAGTGTCTTTAACATGGCGTTGTTGCCCACAGTAAGTCTTGGTTGAGGTATTGCGCGCCCCCGATATCTGGTCCAACCCAGTCAACAAAAAAGCCCACTTGCGTGGGCTTTTTGTCGATTGATTTGGTGGAGCCGGCGGGAATCGAACCCGCGTCCGCAAGTCATCCAAAGACAGTTCTACATACTTAGTCGGTTTATTTAAATTTAACGAAGTGACTTAGCCAACAGACAGGCCGGTCATCCGCGATCCGCTTGTTTTAGGCACCTGACCCACGGCTTATCAGGTGACGATCTGATGTGAATGACGCTGCAGTGGTTTGACCCACCCGGCCCATCAGCGTGCCGTTGCAGCGCTCGCTAGCCCTTAGGCTGCGAGAGCAAAACGCTCGTCGTTGGCGTTTATAGTTTTTCGACTGTATTTACGAGGGAATCGAGCCTCGGTATGCCCTGCGCTTCTTCACTACCCACGTCGAAACCGGGTCGGCCCCAATTTCATTGCGACTATTAAAGATACGACTAGGATGCGCAGTATGCGGTCAAAGTTCCTCTCATTCAAGTAATTCTTTTAGGTGGCCCACACCTATTTACCCTCTAAAGGTGTGTCAGTAAATCTTCGGCCGATTCAATGAGAAGATCCGCGCCCCAATCCCGCGGCAGGGGCTCTTGCACCAGATGGCCAAAATCGCAGGCCACCGTCCATGTACCTGCTGCAAAGCCGCTCTCGATATCACGCGCGTCGTCGCCGACATAGACCACGGCCCGCGCCGTCAAGCCAAGTGCTCGGATGGCGTGCTCTATCGGCGCTGGGTGAGGTTTGGCATGCGGTGTTGTGTCTCCGCTAACCACCACGGCACAGCGATGCCAGAGATCGATTTTTTTTAACAGTGGCTCGGTGAATCGGGCGATTTTGTTAGTCACAATGCCCCAGGGAATGTTTTCTGATTCAAGGGCATCAACGACCCGATCCATGCCTGGCCAAAACCGGGTGTTATCTGCAAGACATTGCGAGTAAAACTCCATAAATGAGGCACGCATGGGTTCGTAATCAGGGTGATCGACTCCGATTCCGAGCCCCTGAGTGATCATGCCCCGTGCCCCCTGTGAGACCCAGGGCCTGAGAGCCTCAACCGATAAGGGTGCTAGACCCCTTAATTGCCGTAAGGCGTTCGCAGCCTTTGCAAGATCAGGTGCGGAATCGAGCAATGTGCCGTCAAGGTCAAATAAGACTGCCCGCTGGCCGTGGCTGTGCCATTGCGTTTTCCAGTTTGGTCTGGGCGTGGGTCTTATCAAGTACGGGCGGGCTTACGATAAGCCATGAGATAGTTCACATCGGTATCGCGACCCAGGCAATAGACCTGCGTAAATGGGTTGTAACTCATGCCAACCATCTGATGAAGGTCTAAGCCCGCATCACGCGCGGCATCTGCAAGCTCTGAGGGTTTTATAAATTTCGCATACTCATGCGTCCCTTTAGGCAAGAGCCGCAAAACGTATTCGGCCCCCACGATTGCAAAGAGAAAACTCTTTGGATTGCGATTAATCGTTGAGAAGAAAACCCAACCGCCTGGTTTTGTCAGTTCCGCGCAGGCCGCGATGGTTGCGCTCGGATCGGGTACGTGCTCCAGCATTTCCATACAGGTCACGACGTCAAATCGACTTGCCTCACGCTCGGCCAAGGCCTCTGCCGCGATAGCCTCGTAATCGACAGTGACGCCGCTCTCTAGCCCATGGAGCTGCGCAACCTTAAGTGGTTTTTCAGCAAGATCAATGCCTTTGACCTGCGCGCCAAGCTTGGCCATGCTTTCCGCTAAGATGCCACCGCCGCAGCCCACATCAAGAACCTGACGGCCTCGCAACTGGGCAAGCCCATCAATCCAATCAAGCCGTAGGGGGTTGATTTGATGCAAGGGACGAAACTCGCTGTTGGGGTCCCACCAGCGTGAGGCGAGGCTACTAAATTTTTCGAGTTCTGCGTGATCAACGTTCATGGTGGCGAGCATAAATGAAAAGCCCCGCCTTTTGAGGGCAGGGCTCTGGTCTGAATGGTTAAAGGCTACTTGATATTGCGGGTACCAACGATTTCCAGTTCGACACGGCGATTTTTCGAGCGGCCTTCTGCGGTTTTGTTATCCGCTATCGGCAGTTTTTCTCCCTTACCTTCGGTATAGACGCGGGCAGCAGGGATTCCCTTGCTTACAATGTAGGCCTTCACGGCCGCAGCACGTCGCTCGGAGAGTTTCTGGTTGTAGGTATCTGAGCCAACGGAGTCGGTATGACCTACCGCCACAATAACCTCTAGATTTAAGGACCTAGCCTCATCGACAAGCCGATCCAGCACGGCTTTACCCTCAGGTTTAACGATTGCGCGATCAAAGTCGAAAAGGGTGTCGCCTTTCAGACTGATTTTCTCTACGACAGGTTTAGGTGGAGGAGGTGGGGGTGGCTTCACCGCGGGGGCTGCCACGGGGGCTGGTGGCGGAACAACAGCTTTTTTGGGGACCAGATCTGGGTCACACTCTTCGGTGGCCATCTGGGGTGTCCAGTAGCCCGTGCGCCAGCAGAGGCCAAATCCGCTCTTCACAGTACCCCCCAGAGACTGGACATAGCCGTTGGCCTGGGCGGGCGCTTGCGCATGTGCGACCCCAATGCCTGCGACCAGGCTGGCCGAGGACAAGGCGACTGCGCAGAGCAGACGAGAAATCGTGGATTTGGTCATAAACCCCCCTTTAGATTTTTGCAAAAATCACCACTCAATGAGTCTTTACGGGTCAAAAACTGACCTCGTTTAGAGGGCTCTTTTGTACCGTACCCTAGGCCTCATTTTGCCACAGGCGACGTGGATTAAAAAGGTAAAATCTCTGCATGGAATCATTTGCTAAAGAAACCCTGCCAATTAGCCTTGAGCAGGAGATGCGCCGCTCTTACCTTGATTACGCCATGAGCGTAATTGTGGGCCGAGCCCTCCCCGATGTACGTGATGGTTTAAAGCCGGTTCACCGGCGTGTGCTCTTTGCGATGCACGAGCTCAACAACGACTGGAACCGGCCTTACAAAAAGTCGGCCCGTATCGTGGGCGATGTTATTGGTAAGTACCACCCGCATGGCGATTCAGCGGTCTACGACACGATTGTTCGAATGGCTCAGGATTTTTCTCTGCGCTATATGCTCGTTGATGGCCAGGGTAACTTTGGCTCGGTCGATGGGGACAACGCAGCAGCGATGCGCTACACCGAGATCCGTTTATCCAAGATCGCGCATTCGCTTTTAGAAGATCTTGATAAAGACACCGTCGATTTTGGGCCCAACTACGATGGCAGCGAGAAAGAGCCTCTAATTCTTCCTGCTCGTGTTCCGAATCTCCTGATTAACGGCAGCTCGGGTATCGCGGTGGGGATGGCGACCAATATTCCGCCACATAACCTCTCAGAGGTTATCGAGGGCTGCCTAAAGGTGCTCGAGAACCCCGAGATCACCGTCGATGAACTGATCGACCTAATTCCTGCGCCCGATTTTCCAACTGCAGGAATTATCTATGGTCTGACGGGGGTCCGTGAGGGCTATCGAACGGGCCGTGGTCGCGTGGTGATGCGGGCGAAAACACATTTTGAAGATATTGATAAAGGGTCGCGTCAGGCCATCATCGTCGACGAGCTGCCCTATCAGGTCAATAAGCGCACGCTGCTTGAGCGTATCGCCGAGCATGTCAATGAAAAGCGTATTGAAGGCATCTCAGACATCCGCGATGAATCAGATAAATCTGGCATGCGGGTTGTGATTGAACTCAAGCGTGGCGAGGTTCCCGAGGTTGTGCTCAATAACCTCTATAAGAACACACAGCTGCAAGACACCTTTGGCATGAACATGGTGGCATTAATTGATGGCCAGCCACGCACCTTAAATCTCAAGCAGATGATTGCGGCCTTTATTGATCATCGCCGCGAGGTGGTGACACGTCGCACAGTCTTCGAGCTGCGCAAGGCCCGTGATCGTGGCCACATCTTGGAAGGTCTAGCGGTTGCAGTCTCCAACATGGATGACATGATTGCTTTAATCAAAGGGTCGGCCACCCCAGTGATTGCGAAGCAGGAATTGATGGCGCGCAACTGGCAGGCAAGCCTTGTGCAGGAGCTTCTTGCCCGGGCGACAGAGCGCACCGTGTCGGAGGCCTTTAGGCCAGAGGGTATCAGCGAGGCCTTTGGGCTAAAAGCCGATGGCTATAAGCTTTCGGATATCCAGGCGCAGGAAATTCTGCAGATGCGTTTGCAGCGTTTAACCGGCCTTGAGCAAGACAAGATTGTTCAAGAGTACAAAGAGGTTATCGAGCGAATCGCCGATCTCTTAAATATCTTGGCAACGCCTGCCCGAATTATTTCCATCATTTCCGAAGAACTTATTGCCGTTCGAAACGAGTTTGGCAATGCACGTCGTAGCGTAATTGAGGTTAATGCAGAGGAGTTGCAGACTGAGGATTTGATTACCCCGCAGGATATGGTGGTGACACTTTCACATACGGGCTACATCAAGAGCCAGCCGCTATCTGAATATCGGGCCCAGCGACGCGGTGGCCGCGGAAAGCAGGCTGCTGCAACCAAAGAAGACGACTGGATTGATCAGCTCTTTATTGCCAACACCCACGACATGATCCTTGCATTCTCTGATCGTGGCCGTGTCTACTGGCTAAAGGTCTGGGAAGTCCCGCAGGGCAGCAGAACATCTCGGGGCAAGCCCTTGGTCAATGTATGGCCGCTTGAGCCGGGTGAGAAGATCACTGTGGTTTTACCGGTCAAGCAGTTCGATGAGGACCGCTATGTATTTATGGCGACCGCCCTGGGTACGGTCAAGAAAACGCCGCTAGCAAGCTTCTCGCGGCCAATGAAGCGGGGAATTATTGCGGTAAGCCTTGACGATGGCGATCATTTGATTGGTGCCGCGATTACGGATGGCCATCACGACGTGATGCTCTTTTCAGACGCAGGTAAGGCGGTTCGGTTCGATGAAACCGATGTTCGCCCTATGGGCCGAGAGGCCCGTGGCGTGCGCGGCATGATGCTGGAGAATAAGCAGCGCGTTATTTCAATGCTGGTTGCAGAAAGCGAAATTCAATCGGTCTTAACAGCGACTGAAAATGGATTTGGTAAGCGCACCCCGATTGCGGAGTACACCCGGCATGGCCGTGGCACCAAGGGCATGATCGCGATTCAGACGTCTGAACGTAACGGCAAAGTCGTAGGCGCGGTGCTGGTCGATCCAAACGACGAAATTATGCTGATCACTGATAAAGGCGTTTTGGTCCGCACCCGTGTCTCAGAGGTGCGTGAGATGGGCCGTGCTACCCAGGGCGTTACCTTGATTGCGGTCGATGATGGCAGCCAGTTAGCGGGCTTGCAGCGGATTGTCGAGAGCGATGTGCCCGAGGGTGAGGGCGCCGATGGTGAGGTAGTTGCGGGCGAAGATACAGACGATCTCTCCGAGGGAAGTAACGAGCAAGGCAATGCCCCGGCCGTATAACTTCGCAGCCGGTCCTGCAATGCTGCCCGAAGCGGTATTGCAGCGGGCAGCCCAAGAGATGCTCGACTGGCACGGATCGGGCATGTCGGTGATGGAGATGTCTCACCGCGGGGCTGCGTATCTCAGCCTATTTGAAAAAGTAATGTCGGATTTTCGTAGGCTCTTATCTCTGCCTGCGAATTACAAGATCTTATTCATGCAGGGTGGCGCTACAGCCCAGAATGCACTCGTACCTTTGAACCTATTGGGTGCGAATCGAAAAGCGGATTACGTCAATACCGGCCACTGGTCGACAAAATCGATTGGAGAGGCGCGGCAATACGGTGATATTCATGTCGCAGCCACTGCGGAGGCCGCGAGAGTAAACCCTGTGAGTCAGCATGCTTATACTTATATTCCTGATGCTAAGGAGTGGAAGGTGCGGCCAGAGGCCTCTTACCTTCATATCTGTGGCAACGAAACCATCGGGGGTGTGGAGTATTGGCAATGGCCAGATTTAAATTCGCTTAGCGCGCCGGATGTGCCCCTCGTTGTTGACATGTCATCCCATATTTTGTCGCGGCCTATGGATTTCTCGCAGTTTGCCCTGGTCTATGGTGGCGCGCAGAAAAATCTTGGAATCAGTGGGTTGACCTTTGTCATCCTTGATGAGCATCTGATTCGTGAGCGCGTGAAGGCCCCGCTTGCGGGCTGCCCCAGCGTATTCGATTACCGCAAGGTGCTTGATCACGACTCCATGTTCAATACACCAGCCACCTATGCGATTTATCTCACTGGGCTGCTCTTAGAGTGGATTGAGGCACAAGGCGGTGCGGCCGCTATGGGCCAACGAAATGCCGAGAAGGCTAGTCTGCTCTACAGGTTTCTCGATGAATCGAGTTTCTATCAGACCCGGGTTGCAGTGAATGCACGGTCGTTTATGAATGTACCCTTCTACCTACCCGATGATCGGCTCTACGAACCTTTTCTTCGCGGGGCGCAGGACAGGGGTTTGCTGAGCTTAAAAGGACATAAGGCCGTGGGTGGGTTGCGTGCGAGTCTTTATAACGCCATGCCGATTGAGGGGGTTCGTGCCCTTCTGGCCTGGATGACCGAGTTCGAAAAGGAGCAGGCATGACACCTGAAGAACTCCAAGACTTTAGAAATCGTATCGATGCGATTGATGATGAGCTGGTTCGCTTGCTTGCAAGCCGCGCAACACTCGTGCAGGAGGTGGGCAGGCGTAAGCACCTGACGGGCGCGCCTGTGTTTCGCCCCGAGCGTGAGGTGTCCATCATCGAGCGGATGGTCTCACTGAACCAAGGCCCGCTTCCCCCTGACTCTATTGCAGCGATCTGGCTTGAGATCATTTCGGGCTGTCGTGCACTTGAACGTGTGATGCGGGTCTCGTATCTTGGGCCTGCGGGCACCTATAGCGAGCAGGCGGTACGTACACTCTTTGGCCATCAGGTTGAGATGGTTCCCTGTACTACGATGGATGAGGCGATTCGAGAAGCCGAAGCTGGTGCAGTTGATTGTGCCCTGCTACCTGTTGAGAACTCTACCGAGGGAACAGTGGGCCGCACCTTAGATATCTTGCTGCGCACGCCGCTTAAGATCTCTGCAGAGATTTCGCTTCCGATTCATCACAGCCTCTTGCAAAAAGAGGGCAAGCGTGAGGCTATTCGATCAATCGCGGCCCATCCTCAGGCACTTGGCCAGTGCCAACGCTGGCTCGATGAGAATTTTCCTGGTGTGGTCCGCCTGCCTGTTGCAAGCAATGGCCATGCGGCGGAGATCGCATCAAAGGACCCATCGGTAGCGGCCATCGCGGGCCAGCTAGCCGCGCAACATTACGGTCTGCAGTCGGTTGCAGAGCGGATTGAGGACGACCCCAACAACCGCACACGTTTTGCCGCGATCGGAGACTTCACCCCACAGGCCTGTGGGGTGGATCAGACCTCTCTGATTCTCTCGGTGCCGGATAAAGCGGGTGCAGTCGTCTCATTGATTGAACCCCTAGCGCGCCATGGTGTGTCGATGAAGCGATTTGAATCTCGGCCGGCGCGACAGGGTGCGTGGGAATATTATTTCTATCTCGATCTCGTTGGACACCGGCAGGATTCAAATGTCGCGCTTGCACTTGCCGAGATTCGACAGCGCGCAGCGTTCTATAAAGAGCTGGGCTCCTACCCGTTGTTTGATCGTTTAACAACCTAAGCCAAGACAGGCACAGGGATCACAGACATGATTAACCCTAGCGAGCGGGCACCGGAGTACGTGCGTGGTATCGCGCCTTATCAGGGCGGCCGGCCAATTTCTGAGATTGCCCGTGAATATGGGTTTCAAGAAGCCGATATCGTGAAGCTCGCATCAAACGAAAACCCGCTGGGAATGAGCCCAAAGGCTAAGCAAGCCATGCTGGCGGCAGCGAGTGATCTTGGCCGCTATCCGGATGGCAATGGCTTTGAACTAAAAGCGGCGATCGCGAAGCGTTTTTCTTTGCCCCAGGAATGGATCACCCTAGGAAATGGTAGTAACGATATTCTGGAGCTTGCTGCCCACGCATTTTTGCAGCCTGATCGTGAGTCACTCTATAGCCAGCACTCATTCGCGGTCTACGCACTTGCCACCCAGGCTACCGGTGCCAAGGCAGTGGTCACGCCGGTAACGCAGGGCTTGGGCCATGATCTCTTTGCAATGCGCCGTGCAATTACGCCTCGCACAGGAATTGTCTGGGTGGCAAACCCAAATAATCCAACGGGCACTTTTATCCCTGCGGCCGAGCTTCGTGCCTTTATTGCAGATGTTCCCTCGCAGGTCTTGGTTATTCTTGATGAGGCCTACACGGAATACCTCACGGCAGCCGATCGCTACAACGCATTTGATTGGGCGGCTGAGTTCCCCAACCTCTTAGTGTCGCGCTCGTTTTCAAAGGCCTATGGCTTAGCAGGCCTTCGCATTGGTTTTGGTGTGGCCCAGCCCGGCATCACCGATCTGCTTAACCGGATTCGTCAGCCTTTTAATGTCAATTCAATGGCGCAGGCCGCAGCCGCAGCCGCATTATTTGATGAGGAATTTCTCAAACGATCACAGCGCGTGAACCAAGAGGGCCTTGCCCAGCTGGCCAGTGCCATAAGTTCCATGGGTCTGAGTTTTATTCCTTCCTGGGGGAATTTCCTACTTGTAAAGGTAGGAGATGCGCCCGACGCGGGCCTGGGGCTATTTAAGGCCCTGCTCGCCAAAGGTGTGATTACGCGGCCGGTTGCAAATTATGATCTACCGCAGTGGCTTCGCATCTCTGTTGGTACGTCCGAGGAAAATGAAAAATGTATCGCCGCAATGAAAGCGGTTCTACCCAGCCTGCGGAGTGCTGCGTGAGCCGTCTACTCGTGGACAACCTGGTGGTCATTGGTACGGGGTTCATGGGGGCATCGCTCGCTGCTGCAGTAAAGTCAAGAGGCCTTGCGCGGCAGGTGATTGGAATTGACCCCGCAGAGGCTCAGCGCGCTAAATTATTAGGCTTTATTGATCAGGTGATCGATCGTGTGGATAGACTTGCCGATTCGAGTGTCGCGAAGGCCGGCTCTCTTGCTGTGGTGATCGCGTCGCCGGTGCCAACGTTTAACCAAATTCTGGGCGACCTTCAGAAATCTGCGCATCGAGGTAGTCTCCCACTCCAATGGATAACGGATATCGGTAGCACCAAGCGGAGTCTAATTTCTGCGGTAGAAAATAACCTCACCGATCTTGCTGCGTTGTTTGTGTCCTCACATCCGATGGCGGGCTCTGAAAAGCAGGGCGCTGCGGATGCAGATTCAAACCTCTTTCAGGGAGCGCGTGTATTGATGAGCCGTCTGCCGCGCACCACCGATGACACCTTCAATGCGGTCGAAGAATTCTGGGTGGCCCTAGGGGGGCAGCCCAGCGCGATGCCGATTGATGATCACGATGCACTCTTGGCGGCGATTAGTCATCTGCCCCACGTTGTGGCCTACAGCCTTGCTGGTGCACTTGCCCAGTCTGCACTCTCGGGTGCAGCGCAGTCGATGCATGGCGCAGGCCTGCGCGATACGACGCGAATCGCCGCCTCTTCACCAGAGTTATGGGCGGATATTTTTCTCGATAACCGGGACTCGCTGCTACTCTCGTGCTCGCAGTGGTCGCTACAGGTTGCGGCTATTGAGTCGGCAATTCGAGATGCTGATCGCGATCGCCTGATCGACCTACTTCGTGAGGCGAGTCAGTGGCGTAAAGGCTTTCAGTAATGCTCTATCCCAATTCGATTGTGTTGACGCCGCGCGCGGCGGCCTGTGGTGAGGTGGTACTGCCAGGAAGTAAAAGTATTTCTAATCGGATGCTTCTGCTCGCAGCGCTTGCGGACGGCGTGACGCGATTGCATCGGGTGCTGGACTCCGATGACACCCGGGTCATGATTGATTCGTTAGGAAAACTTGGTGTTGTATTCGGTGAGTCGTCAGGCACGCTCACCAATGCGGGTGCCCAACCGCAGTCCAATGAAGATAACAACGTTTTAGAGGTAAGGGGTGTGGCGGGCCGGTTTCCAAATACAGGGTCTGCACAAGCGCCACTGCAGTTATTTATTGGTAACTCGGGCCTCACGATTCGAACACTGGTGCCAGCGATTGTTGCGTCTTTATCGCAGACAGGCGGTTGCGTTGAGATTCGTGGTGTCGCCCGCATGCATGAGCGGCCGATTGCTGATCTGGTCAATGGCCTGCGGGCTATCGGTGCGGGGATTGATTATCTAGGCGAAGAGGGCTTTCCGCCCCTGCGTATCCGGGGTGTTCGGCTGATGCCAGCTTCTGTGATCACGGTAAAGGGCTCAACGTCAAGCCAGTTCCTCACAGGGCTCATGCAGGCTGCACCGTTGATGGCGATGCAGTGGAATCAGCCGATTTGCCTAGAGGTTGAGGGCGAATTAATTAGTAAACCGTATATTGAAATCACCCGCGCAGTGCTAAAGAAGTTTGGTGTGGATGTCACACCGAGACAGACCCAGTCGCTCTCTTACGAAATCGCGCCGCAAAGCATCTGTGCCGCCGGTGATCTGATTGTCGAAGGAGATGCCTCATCGGCCTCTTATTTCCTGGCGGCCGGTGCAATCGGTGGTGGACCAGTTCGGGTCATTGGTGTTGGCCGCGACAGCGTTCAGGGCGATATTGGTTTTGCGAATGCCTTGGAGCAGATGGGGGCCGTAGTGCGTTGGGGCCCAGACTGGATTGAAGCCGCACATCCGACGCATGCCGGTTCAGCGTCGCCCCAGCTACGTGGGATTGATCTCGACTGCAATGCAATTCCTGATGCGGCGATGACCCTCGTGGTCTGCGCACTGTTTGCCAGTGGCCCAACGACGCTTCGCAATATTGGATCTTGGCGCGTAAAGGAGACCGACCGAATTCTGGCGATGGCCACGCAATGTCAGAAGCTCGGAGTGAAGGTGCAATGGGGCGACGACTGGATTCGGATTGAGCCTTCTGGGCAACTCACGCCAGCGAGCATTGAAACCTATGACGACCATCGGGTGGCAATGTGCTTTTCTTTGGCGAGTTTCGGCAATGCCACCATCCGAATTCTCGATCCCGGCTGTGTGGCGAAGACCTTCCCCAGATTCTTCGAAGTCTTCTCCAATCTCTGCGCCCAGGCCGTCCCCGTATTAGCCATTGATGGGCCTACCGCCTCGGGCAAGGGAACAATCGCGAGCATGGTCGCCATGGATCTTGGGTTTGGCTACCTCGATAGCGGTGCGCTCTATCGAATTGCCGCCCTCGCAGCCCGCGAGGCCGGTATCTCGGACGATGATGAGCAGGCGCTCGCTTCTATTGCAACGGATATGGATATTGAGTTTCTTGGCCAGACCATTCTCCTGGATGGGGTGAATATTAGCCAGGCCATCCGGGCTGAGGAGGTTGGTATCTTGGCTTCCAAAATCGCGGTCTACCCTTCCGTGCGGGGGGCGCTCTTGTTGCGCCAACGTGATTTTGCAAGGCGTCCAGGCCTTGTCGCCGATGGTCGGGATATGGGCACCGTGGTCTTTCCTGGGGCTCGCCTCAAGGTGTTTCTCACCGCTACCGCCCGGGCGAGGGCCCAAAGACGCTATAAGCAATTGATTGATAAGGGTTTTTCTTGTAACCTTGACGATCTTTCGGCCGATTTGGAGGCACGAGATGCTCGGGATGCCTCCCGAGCAGTTGCTCCTTTAAAACCGGCACCAGGCGCGGTGGTGATTGATTCCACCGACCTATCGATCGATCAGGTGGTGCAAGCAGTGGTTAATGCATGGCATTGCGTTTCCGTTCAAGAGACCGGCCAGCTGACCTAGCTGCACTTTTTTTAACTCCGCTGTCTGTCTGATGGCGTGCTTTATGACTCTTTGTCGGAAATCTTTTATTAATGTCCCAACAACTTAACCAACTTGGTGAAATCGCCAAAAACGCTGCCCCCAACTCTTTTGCTGCAATGTTTGCAGAATCCATCGCCCGCCAGGAAATGCGCGCAGGCGAAGTCATCACCGCAGAGGTGGTGCGGGTTGACCAGAACCATGTAGTGGTCAACGCCGGATTGAAATCTGAGAGTTTCATTCCTCTAGAAGAATTTTTTAACGATGCAGGCGAAGTCGATGTGAAAGAAGGTGACTTCGTCTCGGTTGCAATCGAGGCCCTCGAAGATGGCCGCGGTGAAACACGTTTGTCCCGTGACCGCGCCAAGCGACTGGCGGCTTGGGTCAGCCTTGAGCAGGCCTTGGAAAGCGGTGAGACTGTTATCGGTACGGTAACCGGTAAGGTAAAAGGTGGACTCACCGTGATGACCAACGGTATCCGCGCCTTCTTGCCCGGATCGCTTGTCGATACGCGCCCAATTAAAGACACATCCCACATTGAGGGCAAGACCCTCGACTTCAAGGTGATCAAGCTCGATCGCAAGCGCAATAACGTGGTGTTGTCACGCCGTGCAATTGTTGAGGCCTCGATGGGTGAGGATCGTGCAAAGCTCATGGAGAACCTCAAAGAGGGCTCAACCGTCACGGGCGTTGTGAAGAACATTACCGATTACGGCGCATTTATCGATTTGGGTGGTATCGATGGCCTGCTGCACATCACCGATATGGCCTGGCGTCGTGTTCGTCATCCGTCTGAAGTGCTCACCGTTGGCCAGGAAGTAACGGCGCGGGTATTGCGTTACGACCAGGATAAGAACCGGGTCTCGCTTGGCGTGAAACAGCTTGGCGACGACCCTTGGGATGGGATTGGTCGACGCTACCCCCAGGGCACCCGTATGTTTGGCAAAGTCACCAACATTACTGATTACGGCGCGTTCGTTGAGATCGAGCCCGGTATTGAGGGTCTCGTTCACGTCTCAGAAATGGATTGGACTAACAAGAACGTGAACCCAGGAAAAGTCGTTCAGGTGGGCGACGAAGTCGAAGTGATGGTGCTTGAGATCGATGGCGAGCGCCGTCGTATTTCCTTGGGTATGAAGCAGTGCCGTGCTAATCCATGGCATGAGTTCGCGGCAGGCCACAATAAAGGCGACAAGGTCAAAGGCCAGATTAAATCGATCACCGACTTCGGCGTGTTTATCGGGCTGCCTGGCAACATCGATGGCCTGGTTCACCTGTCGGATCTCTCCTGGAATGAAACCGGCGAAGAGGCCGTGCGTAACTTCAAAAAGGGTGATGAGCTCGAGGCGGTTGTATTAGCCATTGATGTTGAGCGTGAGCGTATCTCCCTTGGCGTGAAGCAGCTCGATGGAGACCCGTTTACCTCCTATGTCTCGCGCTTTGAGAAGGGTGCCATTGTGAAAGGCACTGTGAAAGCCGTTGATGCGAAGGGCGCCACGATCCTGCTGGATACCGATGTAGAAGGCTATCTGCGGGCAAGCGAGATTTCTCGTGAGCGGATTGAAGACGCGACCAAGGTAATGGCCGAAGGCGATACGGTCGAGGCGATGGTGGTCAACGTCGATCGCAAGACACGCACCATTAACCTCTCGATCAAGGCAAAAGATTCTGCCGAGACCGCAGAGACGATGCAGAAGATGCAGGCCGAGACAACAGGCGCTGCGGGCACCACAAGCCTCGGCGCGCTCTTGCGTGCCAAGCTTGATGATCAGGGTACCAAAGAGTAATTCTTTGGCCCCCGAAATCAGTGTCTCGTGATCCAACCTGATGGCTGTCAATGACAAAGTCTGAATTGATCGCTCGGCTTGCCGAGCGATTGAATCAGAGGGGAACGCCGCTCGCCGCTCGCGATTGTGAGTTCGCCGTCAAAACCCTTCTCGATGCGATGGCTGAAGCCATGGGCCACCGGCATCGCATTGAGATTCGGGGTTTTGGAACCTTCTCGTTGTCGCACCGGCCGGCGCGGGTTGGCCGAAATCCAAAGTCTGGCGAACAGGTTCGGGTTCCCGAAAAGCGGGTGCCGCACTTTAAGCCGGGGAAGGATCTGCGCGAGCGCGTTGATCTTCCGGTAAGTGGTGCGGGACCTAGCGCACAGTCCTAACTTTACGAATTAATCACCCCGCCATGCGTCTGCTTTCATTCATCACGCGCATTGCGCTGTTTCTCCTGGTGCTGGTGTTTGCCTTGGCCAATACCCATCTGGTGAAATTGACCCTTGTGCCCGGAATTGAGGGGCTTATGTTTGAGGCCCCGATGGTGGTCTGGCTCTTGGGTAGTTTTGCTCTGGGCGTAGCGGCCTGCTTTCTGTTTTTATTGCCGACCCTCGTGGCTGCATGGCGTCGATCGAATTAACGGCGGAGTACTGGTTTGGAAATTGATCTCGTCTGGCTTTTGGTATTACCACTGCTCTTTGCGCTGGGCTGGATGACGGCCCGTTATGACCGTGGGCAGCAGCGTCGCGAGGTGAGACATGTACCGCAGGATATTTTGCAGGGGCTGTCTGCGACACTGTCTGATGATTTTCAGTCGGCGACAGACCACCTACTCTGTGCGGCGCGTTCTGCGCCGGATTCAACCGAGCTCCATCGGGCCGTTGGTAACCTCTACCGTAAGCGTGGCTTAATTGATCGCGCAATTGAGGTCCATGAGTCAGCGATTCAGCACCCCGAGATGCGCGATCAGGACCGCTCCGGTTTAATGCTAGATCTTGGCCGTGACTATCTTGCAGCAGGGCTTTTTGATCGAGCTGAGTTGGTGTTGCAGGAACTGGTGGGCGATGACAGTGTGTCGGATGCGAATAAAAACGCTGCACGTCTTCTATTAATGAATATTGCGCAGCGGACCCGTGACTGGTCACAGGCGATCGGCTGGGCCCAGGCCATTTACGAACACCAAGGCAGCTTCGGTGCCCATGACTATGCGCAGCTGATGGGTCACTTCTATTGTGAGGTGGCAGTCTCGGCAATAAAGTCGAATCGCGCGGACGACGCCAGGATTGCGCTGTCCCAGGCTGAGACGTTCGCCTCTCCCGGGCCATGGAAGCGTGTAGCCTTAATTCTGGAGCAGATGAATAACGCACAGGCCAACAACGCGCAGGCTGCGGACACGCAACACCTGACGGCCTGTAAAGTCTGTGGTTTTCGAAGTCAGCAGACCTATTGGCAGTGTCCGGGCTGTCACCACTGGGATAGTTTCGCTGCGGCGAAATCTTAAGGAGAGACATCTTGCAATCGTTTGGTCAGGCAAAAGTCTTGGTGGTGGGTGATGTGATGCTCGACCGTTACTGGTTTGGGGATGCTGAGCGAATCTCGCCGGAGGCTCCAGTCCCCGTAGTGCGAATTCAGGAATCAGACGAGCGCCTGGGTGGTGCGGCCAACGTGGCGCGCAATATTGCGGCCCTCGGTGCTCAGTCGCTCTTGATGGGTGTGGTGGGCGATGATGAGGCGGGTAAGAGTATTCATGCTCTGATTAAAAAATTAGGCATACAGGATCATGTCTTTGACGATCGTCAGGCCAAAACAACCGTCAAGCTGCGGGTGCTCGCCCGGCAGCAGCAGTTACTGCGGGCTGATTTTGAATCCGCACCCGATCACGAGGTCTTGATCGAGAAGCTTGATCACTTTAAGGCGCTCTTATCGGGTCTGCAGGCGGTGGTCTTGTCCGACTACGGCAAGGGTGGCCTGCTCCATATTAAAGAGATGATTCGTGCGGCACGGGCACAGGGCGTGCTGACCCTTGTTGACCCAAAGGGCAATGATTTTTCTCGCTATCAGGGTGCGAACGTCTTAACGCCGAATCGTGCTGAATTTATGCAGGTTGTAGGCCACTGCAAGACCGAGGCCGAGATGACCGAAAAGGCCCATGGCCTGCGCAGTAGCCTAGCGCTCGATCATTTATTAGTCACACGTTCGGAAGAGGGGATGAGTCTCTACACGACGGCCGCAGGCCGGCCTCAAGAGATTCACGTGCCAGCCCGTGCCCGTGAGGTCTTTGATGTGAGTGGCGCAGGAGACACCGTGATTGCGACCCTAGCCGTAATGTTGGCGGCTGACCGGGAGATCGGCAGCGCAGTTGAAATGGCCAATCGTGCGGGTGGAATTGTTGTGGGTAAACTGGGGACTGCCACTATTACGGCAGAAGAACTTTTTTCGGAAGGCCACTCATGACCATTATCGTGACCGGTGCGGCGGGTTTTGTTGGTAGCAATCTGGTGGCTGCGCTCAATCAGGCGGGGGAGAACCGAATTATTGCGGTAGATGAATTAACCCACGCGGATAAGTTTAAAAATCTGGTCGATTGCGAGCTCATGGATTATCTCGATAAAGATGATTTCATTGACCGCATTGAATCCGGACAGTTTGGTAAGACCTCTCTAAAGCCCACCAAGTCTGGGAAGATCGTATCGACCATTAATCCCCTCGGTGTGACGGCGATCATGCATCAGGGGGCCTGCTCCGACACGATGGAGACAGACGGCCGCTTTATGATGGATAACAACTTTCGTTACTCTAGAATTCTGTTGGGCTGGGCGCAGCAGCATCGCATCCCGTTTTTCTATGCATCGTCTGCTGCAGTCTATGGCGCAAGCAAGGTATTTCGCGAGGAACGATCGGCTGAGGAACCCTTAAATATCTACGGCTACTCCAAATTCTTGTTTGATCAAATGGTTCGGCCGATGTTGGCCTCGAGCGGTGGGTCGGGTCTCAGCGCGCCGGTTGTGGGGTTTCGCTACTTTAATGTCTATGGGATGCGCGAGCAGCACAAGGGCCGAATGGCATCGGTCGCATTTCATCACTTTAATCAATACCTCACTCACGGCAGAGTCAAGCTCTTCGAGGGCCACGATGGCTGGAAGGCCGGCGAGCAGGAGCGTGATTTTGTCAGTGTTGAAGATGTGGTGAAGGTGAACCTACACTTTCTCAATAAGGCCTTAGCAGGCCAATCGACGAGCGGAATCTATAACCTCGGCACGGGCCGCGCACAGGCCTTCAATGAGGTTGCGCAGGCGGTGATTAACGCTATTGACGAGGCCAAGGCGGCCCGAAAGCGCAGCAATCCCACGGCGGGTTTCAAGAAGAAAACGGTTGCACAGCTCGTTGGTGAGAAGAAGATCGAATACATCCCATTTCCGGATGATCTCAAAGGAAAGTATCAGAGCCATACCCAGGCCGATTTAACACGGCTACGAGGGGCGGGTTATCGCGCGAGATTTCTCTCGGTTCAAGAGGGTGTTAGTCGTTATGTCAACGCACGCCTTACCACTTCTTAAATACCGTCTCGCGCTCTATGGGCAGCTGGCGCGAATTGATAAGCCTATCGGCACACTGTTGTTGCTATGGCCAACCCTCTGGGCGCTCTGGTTTGCCGCAGGCGGATTTCCGGATATTCCTCGCCTGATTGTATTTGTGCTTGGCACCTTTCTGATGCGCTCTGCGGGCTGCGTGTTAAACGATATTGCCGATCGAAAATTTGATGGCAAGGTCAAACGTACAAAACAGCGGGTGCTGGCAAGTGGAAAGGTCTTCCTGTGGGAGGCTGTCGTGCTGGCCTTGGTGCTCTTAGGTTGCGCGGCCTTGCTTCTACTCTTTCTCAATGATCTTGCCGTGCAGTATGCGTTTACTGCAGTGTTTATTGCGGCTATCTATCCCTACTTCAAACGATTTTTTGCGATCCCGCAGGCGATTCTCGGCATTGCCTTTGGCTTCGGTGTGCTCATTGCCTTTGCGGACACCCAGGGCCAGGTGCCTCCGGTCGCCTGGATCATGTTTCTCGGAAATTTTTTCTGGGCAATTGCTTATGACACGGTCTACGCGATGGTCGATAGGGATGATGATGTCAAGCTTGGCCTACGAAGCAGTGCGATCACCTTTGGCCAGTTCGATCTGATTGCAGTGGGCCTATGTTATGCACTCTTTATGTGGTGCATGCTAATTGTGGGCCAGTCCCTGCCGGGCCCGGGCGGGAGCCACCTCTTGTATTGGCTTGGCTGGTTTGTAACGGCGGGATTATGCGGACTATTTGTTTTGAAAATTCGTGCGCGTGATCGGGATCAGTGCTTTGCGGTATTTCGTGCAAACAATTACGTAGGCATTCCCTTTCTCATCGCCCTGATGCTACAGCTTGGTTTTTAGTCTAAAGAATCTATTTAAACTCATTGGACAGGTCGTGGCCCCGATCACGGGCCGCCTGCAATGCCTTGGCAACGATTGTCATAAACTGATCCTGCTCAAGGCTCGCCAAGGCCGCTGCCGTAGTTCCCCCCTTTGACGTCACCTTCGCGCGCAGCACGGCGGGCGCCTCTCCAGAGGATTCGAGTAGGCTGATTGCACCCTTCATCGTCTCGATGGCGAGTTGCTCTGATTGCGAACTGGTTAGCCCAAGGGCGGTGCCTGCCTCGGTGAGCGCCTCAATAAAACGAAATACATAAGCTGGTCCTGAACCCGACAGGGCTGTTACCGCATCCATGAGGCCTTCTTGGTCAATCCAGACGGTTTTACCAACGGCATTCATGAGAGCCTGTGCCTGCGCCCTTGCTGCGCTCGAGACGCTGGGGTGCGCGAATAGTCCGGTGATTCCTTGGGCGACGAGTGCGGGGGTATTGGGCATGGCGCGCACGATATGGCTGTTGCCGCACCAGCGATGAATTGCATCGATCGAGATGCCTGCCGCAATCGAGAGCAGCATCGAGTGGCTGAGCACCGCACGAAAGGCTGGCGCTGCACTCTGGCAGGCCTCTTGCATTTGCTGTGGCTTAACAGCAAGCACCGACCAGGTCACCGCCTTTGCATTCAGAAGTGTTTCAGGGCATTCCGTAGCGCTGACCGTAAATTCGATTCCGTTTGACCGCATCTCGGCATTGAATCGACTCTTGAGTGTCTCTTGCGCCTTAGGCTCTGGCTCAAGGATATGGAGGTGCGCAATCGAGGCCTTGCTGGATAAGAGGCCACCGATCAATGCGGTTGCCATATTGCCGCCACCCACAAATAGGAGATTCATTGCGCATCCTTTTTCAGAAACTCTCTAACCCGAACCCCGAGGAGATGGAGACTCACGAAGTAGACGAGAGCGGCGATTAACAGAATTAAGGCAAGCCAAACGATTCGAAGTATGGGTGAAGTGGCAAGCCCTGACCAGTCAAGTTCAAGGGCGATGCCACCAATCACAACTCCCATGAGGGTGGCACTCAGTAGGATTCGCAAGACAAAGCCGAACCAACCCCGGGTTGGTGTGTAGATGCGGCGTTTTTGTAGACCCCGAAGCAGCAGTAAGGCGTTGGCACAGGCGGCAAGACTCGTCGCCAGGGCAAGCCCTGCGTGGGCGAATAGAGGTACGAAAATCAGGTTCAGTAATTGGGTCAGGATTAAGGTGAAGAGTGCAATCTTGACTGGGGTCTTAATATTCTGCTGGGCGTAGAACCCAGGTGCGAGCACCTTGATCGCGATTAATCCCACGAGCCCTACTGAATAGCCCACCATCGCCTGCGAGGTCATGATCAGATCCTGGTGGTCAAATTTCCCGTAATGAAATAACACAGCGGTTAGTGGTATTGCCAACACGGCAAGGCCGATAGCGGCAGGAATGGCAAGCACGAAAACGAGCCTCATGCCCCAATCAATCAACTGATTGGTGCGTTGTTGATCGTTATTGCTATTTGCTTTTGTCAGACTTGGCAGTAACACGGTTCCGAGCGCAACACCGAGAAGTGCAGTTGGAAACTCCATCAGCCGATCTGCAAACGAGAGCCAAGACACGCTGCCCGACTCAAGCCGAGCTGCAATATGGGTGTTAATGATCAGGCTCACCTGTGCGACGGATACGGCAAGGGTTGCGGGCACCATGAGGGTGAGGACACGGCGGACATTGGGGTCTCGCCAGGCCTCGCGTACTGACCAGGATGTGGTTGTGTCTTTGGCCTCATCGCCAACTGTGAATTGACCGGCCAAGATTGTTTTGCGCACCGACCAGACCATCAGGCTTAACTGGGCTAGCCCGCCGAGAATCACCGCAATAGCGAGCGCCCAGATCGGCTGAGCGAGATGGGGCGATAGCAACACGGCGCAGCCAATAAAGGAGAGGTTCAGCAGGACCGGGGCAAAGGCAGGGGTCTTAAATTCAGACCAGGTATTCAGTAGCCCCGAGGCAAGCGCTACGAGAGAGATCATCAGGATGTAGGGAAACATCCAGCGGGTCAGCATTACGGTGAGGTCAAAAGTCGCGGCATCACCTGAGAAGCCTCCCGACATGAGCCAGACCAGGATTGGCGCCCCAATGATGGCGGCCAGGCATATTGCGGCCAGCGCGGCGGCCATGACGAGCGCAGCGTTTCTGGCAAGCCTCAAGGCGGCGGCCTCTCCCTCTTGGGCCTTGATCTGGCCAAGGACGGGTACGAAGGCCTGCGAGAAGGCCCCCTCGGCGAACAGTCGCCTCAGCAGGTTTGGAAGGCGGAAGGCCACGAAAAAGGCGTCCGTCTGGCTCCCTGCCCCAAAATAGGCGGCAGTGAGGGTTTCGCGGGCCAGCCCTGTAATCCGGGACAGGAGGGTTAGCCCGCTAATCGTGGCGGCGGTCTTGAGCAGATTCATGATCGGCGCTATAGTTTAGGGCTTTTCCCCGAGAACATAAGGAAATCAGTAGCCATGGCTAATTCCGCCTCCGCACGCAAGAGCGCGCGCCAAGCAGCAGTCCGTCGTTTGCATAACGCGGGTCTGCGTTCGGCCTATCGCACGGCTGTTAAATCTGTTCGCAAGGCCGTTGCCTTGGGCGATGCAAAAGCGGCGAGTGACGCGCTACGCTCTGCGAGCAGTGCGATCGATAAGATTGCCGATAAGAAAATCGTGCATAAAAACAAGGCAGCTCGCCATAAAAGTCGTCTGGCTGCAGCCGTTAAGTCTGTCGCGGCCAGGTAAATCCCTAGCGCTCCCCAAAGAGCGCTGTTCCAACTCGAATCATCGTCTTGGCCTGGGGAATCGATTCGGCGATTGCCGATTCGAGATCGGCCGACATCCCCATCGACAAGGTATCAAAGCTCTCCTGAGCGACCTTTGGCAGTTCGGCCTTAATCGCTAGAAAGAGACTCGCAAGCATGCGAAAGCGTGCACGTTGTAGTTCGCGATCATCCGTAGGCTCGGGAATTGCCATTAATCCGCGCAGACGCAGACCAGGAAGGCCTGCAATACTCTTTGCCAGAGCCAGCGCCTCCTCTGGATTGACACCACTTTTAGTGGCCTCGCCACTTACGTTGATCTGCAGGCAGACGGCAAGGGGCGCAAGTGAAGGGGGGCGCTGCTCGGAGAGCCTGCGGGCAATTTTTTCTCGATCAACAGAGTGCATCCAATCAAAGTGCTGGGCGACCTCTTTCGTTTTATTGCTCTGCAGGGGGCCAATGAAATGCCAGCTTAGCCTTGAGCGTTCGGGTTTAAGTGCTTCGATCTTCTCAACGCCCTCTTGGACATAATTCTCGCCAAAGGCTGTAATTCCCGCCTCAACTGCGGCGCTCACCGCTTGCGCAGAAAACGTCTTGCTCACCGCAAGTAGCTGGATGCGGGAAGGGTCTTGTTGAAACATCGCGCAGGCTTTGGCGATCCGAGATTCAATCGCCTCGCGCTTGGCAAAAAATGCATTGTCTGTTGTATTGACTTGGCTGGAATCATGTTGCTTGGTCATGTCTTATCTCGCATCGATCCTGACACCATATCAAAGCGCATCCATCGGCACTCAATATCACCGTTATAAACCGGTATGCGTCGTGATGCTTTTAGGCGCATGCTGCCCTCGAGCTTGAGATTATCGGTGAGTAACCAGGCCTGCCAGCCCGCAAACTCACGTTTTAATACTTCTGACAATGAACGTTCGAAGGAATGGTCTGGGGTCTCGTCGGCTTTTTCGAGTCGCTTTCCATAAGGCGGATTGGATACCAATACGCCTTTTGTCGCGATGGCGCGGGCCTGTGCCACGGGGCTCGCCTGCCAACTAATGGCACTTGCAGCAAGGGCGGGCAGTGCACGCTCGGCATTACGCTGTGCGCTCTCAATCATCCGGCTGTCTTGATCAGAGCCCATCATCCTTGGCGCAACCAGACCGCTGCCGGGATCCATCTGATTGCGTTTTAGCCCCTCGATAACCCGGTCGATTGCGGCTTTGGCCTCGGCCCGCAGTGCCCGCCAGTTGACGGACCCCATGGGTGATTTTTCATGGAAACGTTCGGCAGCAAACTCTCGGGGTGAGTGGGCTGCGTATCCGGGGGGCAGGTGTAATGCGCGTTGCATCGCCTCGATGAGCAGGGTGCCACTGCCACAGAAAGGGTCCATCAGCGGGGTTTCTCCATCCCATTGGGTCATCGCAATTAATGCGGCTGCTAGGTTTTCACGCAGCGGGGCCTCACCCTTGGCCTGTCGCCAGCCGCGTTTAAAGAGGGGCTCGCCCGATGAATCCAGATACAGCGTGAGATGGTTCTGATCAAGAAAGGCCCAGACACGGATATCGGGGAACGTAGTATCAATCGATGGCCGCTCGCCGCTTGTAATTCTGAAACGATCGCAGATGCCATCTTTAATTAAGAGTGTCGCGAAATTACGGGCTAACGGTTTCTCTAGCCGTGGTTCCCGCCCTACCGCCAGATCAATACGCAGTGTCTGCCGATAGCTAAACCACTGATCCCAGAGGATTTTGGTTGCAATCTGTCGGATCTCTTCAGGCTTGGAAATCGTGCCTTGGCCTGCCTCAATGAGAATTCGAGTTGGAATTCTTGCCCACAGATTGGCGCGCGCAATCGCCTCTGGCGTGGCTGAGAAACGAGCGCCGCCTCGGCCTTTGGCAACCTCATGAAAACCGCTAAGGCCGCAGAGTTCTTCAGTGAGCGCCTCTTCGAGACCCGATGGGCAGACTGCGAAACCCTTAAGCGATGCCGCCACTTAGAAGGGCTTAAGTACAACCAGAATCACGATCGCGACAAGCAATACGACGGGGATCTCGTTGTACCAGCGATACCAGACATGCGAATGTCGATGCTCTCCGCGATTAAATTCCTCAAGGCGGTTACGGCAGGAGATATGAAAACCAATCAGTCCCAAGACAAGCAGAGATTTCGCATGAACCCAGCCCTGTCCATTACCGATTCCGAGGCCGAGCCAGAGTACCAGGCCAAGAAGAACAGCCAATACGCCCAGCGGCGTCATAAAGCGAAAGAGTTTATTGGCCATCAGCAGTAGGCGATCTCGCTCTGCGGCGTTAGCGGCGCCTTCGGGCACCATGGCGAGATTGACAAAAATCCTTGGCAGATAAAAGAGCCCGGCAAACCAGCTCGTGATCAACACAATATGAAATGTTTTTAACCAGAGATAGGCCATAACAGAGACTCCTGACAGTCAGAAAGGAAAAATTATTCCCGAATTTCGCCTTGACCGAGCACGATCCACTTATAAGTTGTGAGGCCATCAAGGCCAACGGGGCCGCGGGCATGGATCTTGTCGTTACTAATCCCAATTTCCGCGCCAAGCCCGTACTCAAAGCCATCTGCAAACCGGGTGGATGCGTTGACCATCACCGATGCAGAATCAACCTCCCGAAGAAAGCGCATGGCTTTGGCATGGTGTTCCGTCACGATGGCATCGGTGTGTTTCGAACCATAAGTTGCAATATGCGCCATGGCGGCATCGATATCGGCCACAAGTCGAATTGAGATAATCGGCGCCAGGTATTCGGTATGCCAGTCATCCTCGGTCGCATCTTTCAGTGTGATCGATTGATGGTTCGGCAGGCGCTCGATGAGTTGACGTGTCTCTGGGCAGACCCTTAGCTCAACGCCCTTTGTTCGATAAATCTCAATGAGTGTTGGCAATACCTGGGGGGCGATGGCATGGGCAAGTAAGAGTGTCTCCATCGTGTTGCAGGTGCCGTAGCGATGGGTCTTGGCGTTATCAGCGATACGAATGGCCTTTTCTGGGCAGGCATCGTTATCAATATAGACATGACAGATTCCATCAAGGTGTTTAATCACGGGCACCTTTGCTTCTTGCATGATGCGCTCGATTAAGGATTTTCCGCCGCGCGGCACGATGACATCAATATATTGGGGCATCGTGATCATGGCTGAGACAGCCTCCCGATCAGTTCGATCGACGACCTGAACAGCAGAACTCGGCAGGCTTACGCTTTCGAGTGCCTGTCCAATTAAATCGGCGAGGAGTCGGTTGGTCTCAATCGCCTCAGAGCCACCACGCAAAATCGTGGCGTTACCCGCTTTGATGCAGAGCGCGCCCGCGTCGATTGTGACATTTGGCCGGGATTCATAAATGATGCCAATTACGCCTAAGGGGACCCGCATATGGCCCACCGAAATACCACTTGGCTGCTTGCGCAGTTGCGTGATCTCACCAATCGGATCGGCGAGGGCGATAATCTGATGAATGCCGTCAATCATGGTCGCGATGGATTGGTCGCAAAGCGTTAGGCGATCAATAAAAGCGGCGTCGCATCCAGATGCTGTCGCCCGCGCAATATCGTTACGATTTGCTTTTTTCAACGCACTACGGTGCTCGTCGATCAGATGGGCTAGCCGGTGCAGACAATCATTTTTCTGCTGAACACCTGCGTTTGCCATTTCTCGGCTAGCCTGGCGCGCCCGCTCGCCCATCTCGGCAACATAGTGTCGAGCCGAATCCTTCTGCGTGTCTGTGGGGGTGGTGTTTGCCTGCGGGTTCACAATAAATTCTTCACAATCTATCAATCAGACAGGGGTATTGTTTACGGAGGCAAAGTCGAGGGCCATTCGCTCAAGCGCAATCCAGGGATCATCGACTTTCAACCCTTTGATGATTGTATCGACCTCTGCTGCCTGACGCAGGGCTCGCCAGGTTTTAGCGGCTGAGGCCTGCCTGCATGTGGCGGCAATCAGACGTTCTCGGTGCCGCGGAATTCTCGCCTCCCGAAGGGCCATGTCGGATGAGCGGCCAGCAGCAATAGATTGTTGAACCCGTGCCAGCATTCTGAGATCTTCAGTGATCGCCCACAGCACCAGGGGTAGGGGCTCAGCCTCAGCTTTCAGTCCGCGTAGGATTCGAATTACCCGGGCCGTGTCGCCACTGAGCAGGGATTCGCCTAGAGAAAACGCGTTAAAACGGGCCACATCGGCCATTAGTGCCCGAACATCAGCGAGGTCAATTGGGCCGTCTGTTGCCTTGTGATGGTAGGCGAGCTTGAGAATCTCTTGGTGTGCTGCAATGAGATTGCCCTCGCATTGTTCGCAGATTAATGAGAGTGCATCGGGGGTGGCGGTGAGCCCCTGTGCCCGTAGCCTCTGACTGATCCAGCCCGGGAGATCTGGGCGTTGCATCTCCGGAATCAGAATGACAAGTCCGGCCTGATCAAGTGCGCCAAACCAGGAACTCGCAAGCATTGCTTTATCGGCACGCGGCAGCGTTACGAGGAGTGTGACGTCTTGGGGTGGATTTGCACACCAGGCCTGAATGGATTTGCTGCCCTCAAGCCCGGGCTTGCCGGTGGGCAGACGTAACTCCATTAGCCGTTGTTCGGAAAAGAGTGATCCCGTACCAGCAGCAGCGATCCAATTCTTCCAGTCAAAGCTGCGGTCAGGAACCTCGACCTGACGCTCTTGAATTCCAAGTCCCTTCAGGTGTTGTCGCAATCCATCGGTGGCTTCACCGACGAGTAAGGCGTCATCTCCGCTAATTACCCAGAGTGGGGTCGCCTTTGAGGCTGATCGCGACTCAATCAGCTTTTTGAGACCATCTGTAGCCCGAATATCCAGGCGGACCTGCATAACTTATTTCGCCGCCGGTTTTATGGCGCGTAGACGTCGGATGAGCTGCTGAGCGGTATCTCGCTGCATGTCTTCCTGCATAAAGGCCTCCGCACTAGTCTGAGCCAAGGCCTCCGATTCGGTCACGGTGACATCACGCGTCAGACTTATCTCCTGAGGTGATGAGAGCTCTACTGCAAACCCATCGGTGATTCGATAGGTGGTGCGCATACGAAGCTGAAGCTCCCGAGGCCGGCCAGCGCCGCTAAATGCGGTAACGGTGCGGTCAGTTGTCTGCGACATGATGAGGAGAACGACCTCCGCCTCAACCTGATTTTGAACGATCTTGATTCCAGGCTGACCAAAGACCATCTGACGGATTTCATTGGCAACACCCGTCTCGCCCGAGATTGCGATAGTTTTAAAGGGTAGCGCGAGGTCAAACCCACGAATGCGCCAGCCGCAGCCGGATACGACTAATCCCGCCGCACCCACAAAGGTGGCTAAGGCGGTACGGCCGAGGTGTCGGCGAGTTGAAGAAAATGTCATGTCGTCTAGGTTCCTGCCTAATTAGACCACTATATTGACAAGCCG
>JACCDY011212792.1_pt1 | contig 31769 bp, 62 predicted proteins | sample 7446391 | NCBI WGS metagenome assembly JACCDY01 (sample SAMN15323451, study PRJNA562643) | freshwater metagenome | isolation source: river surface water | place: USA:Blue River Watershed | collected 2017-08-18 | reverse complement strand
CAGCCGCTCGTTTTCCTCGCGCAAGGCGGCAAACGTGGCGGCATCCTGTGACCTCACGCGCAACCTAAAGCTCGTCATTTCCTGCTGGTGCTCACGGGTGCGCTTTGCCATCAGTTCTTTCAGCCGCTCGTTCTCCGTCGCCAGATATTCCAGCGCCTTTACCACCTGATGCCGTTCATAGCTTTCCGTCCCCGGTTGGTCATAATACTGCGGATTCACGCGGGCGCGCAGATCGGCTATCAGTTCTTCAATGTTCATTTTCTTCCTCACTTGCAGCTACAGGGCAGTATGGCGCAGGCTTCGCAGCGGCGCTTCACGGCGTCAACCATTTTGCTGGCATCAACAAAATGGTTTTGACGCCAGTCCCGGCCCTGATACACACAGCTATCGCAATACGACTCCTGCGACAGCCCGTTGACCCGGCCACGGTTGGCGCAGGCGCGGCAGTCCGGCGCTTTAATCTGGTGGGATTCCACCAAATTAGGCACAGCAAGCGCAGACTGCGATGATTGCAGCAGGGCGCGGGCGCGATTAACAATCGCCATTTCCCCTTCGTACCTGCGCTGTTCAGATGGGTAAGCCCGACGCTCCGGGGGATAGCTCTGGTCGATTTCAATGGCAAGATCGTCCGCCAATTCCGTCATCACCTCACGCCACTCCTCCGGCACAGCAGCCTCAGCCTTTTCCGCACGTTCTTGCCAGTTCATTTCTTCTCTCCTGCAATCAGTTCGTCGATGGTTGCTCGGGGGTCGGTTGACTCAATAACATCAAACCCATCGTTTTCGGGAACGTCATACGACAGGTAATGCTTGCCTTGCCACTCGTAAAACGTCGCAGCTTTCTCCAGCGCCCAATCCAGCCGCTTACGCTCGGCAGCAAGCTCTCGTTCGGCCTTTTCCAACTTACTTGTAACATCAGCCAACTTACGCTGCATTTGTATCATTGATTCAGACATCTTGTAGTCCTGTGTTTGTTGGATTGATAAGAGAGAATGTAGCACACACGATTTCTTGTTGTCAACAGGCGTGTGCTTTTATTTTATCTGTACCAACTGAAAACCGCATTACAGCAATGACACTCAAACACCTTGAATGTCAACCCCTTGAAAGCAGGATTCTTCTTGTAGGAAAGCAACACACTGCTATCATTCACTGGTGTTGTCTGTTCATTCTTGCAATACGGGCAGGTGCTGTTTGGGTCATTGGTATTGTCAATTCGTACAGCATTCTGCCACACTTCCTTGGTGAACGGTTTCCATTGAAATGCTGTCTGACATTGCTGCCTTGGTGTTAGGGCAATCATATTGTTTCCTTTTCAAACCTGCTCTTTGTGTCAGCGCAATCAGCATGATTGCTTTTCAAACTCTTCAAACAAACGTTTAAGTTGATAAACACGATCTTGGTCAGTCAAACTTCCATCTGTAACAGCATCATGGATTTCATCAATTAACTTCGTCATCTTCGGCACTGTAGCCAGCAGATAATCATTGATGTTCATAATCCCGATAATCTCATCAGTGATGTCAACTTTCTTTCCGTTTAGCTTGTGCTTACGGGTGTATGTGTAATTAGGCATGTTTTGGTTTGCTCCATTTTCTGATGGCCGTGATCATACAGCTATTTAAAAACCCAAGAGATTGATCCCACACTATAACATATTTATAACGCCTACCGTCAACATAAAGCATGTCTTCAAACCAACCCTGCCTGCTCGGAACTAAAAGGATTGACTTGTTCTTGGTTCGTTGTTTAAGGCTACTCATTTTAACTCCTTTAATGCAAGGCACTTACCATCAATCATCACGCCATGAAGGGAATTACATTTTTCAACCTTCTCTGCTTCATTAACGCACATAAAGCCAAGCCCAATGATGCACACAATGATAAATATTTTAATAGTCCATTTCTCAAAGAGTTCAGCCATTATTTGAGTCCTTTGAAAATTCCGAAATTCTGGTTAGCAACATGCTGCCCTCTACGTGTTGACGTAGCACGGCATGTTGCCTCTCCAGAAGCTGCCCCATCCTGAACATACGTCCTCACCCTGTATTTACCAGCCCCACATTCTTCGTCGATGAATGCCTGTGCCTTAGCCCTATCTCGCGTCTTGAGAAACACATAGTCACCAAGGCAATTCACGTAGAAGAACTTTGGGAGAACCTTCTTCTCTTCCTTGGCTTGCAGATACATATCGAATGTCAGTGTAACAGTTTCAATTGGTTTTGGTTCTGGCATTTTCCATTTCCTTCATTTTGTCAGCAATGATGATCATCTCTTCAATGCTAAGGCAAACGCACTCTTCGGGAGAGAATAAATAGTGACTGCCTTGTATTGATCGAGAGATATTCCCTATGATTTTATCGTAGGACTTGTTATCTCTCACTACATCAATATACCAATCAGCATCAATTACATCAAAATCAAACCTCAGCATATGGAAAGTCCTTAAACAATTTAGCATTCAATTCATCAAGTTTGTCAGCAACAGCACGGAGGAATCCAGACGTATAATAACCTGTATTATCTTCATCTGCAAAATACACCCACCCACAAGAGATGTCAAAAACAATATCCCCTAAGTATTTCTGCTTTGACGGGGATGACCAGAGGACGTACATATCGTCGCTGTATCGCTCTAATACAAAGTATTTATCCACAGCGTATTCATTCATACCCATAATTCTCCTTCATATATTCCACCACTTGCTCTAGTGGAATCTCTACGGTGTAGGGAACGCATGGGTCATTATCAGCAAAGCCACCTGTGTAAGTTACGTCACAAGATAGCCAGCAAGGGATGACAAACGAATCAAACTCTACGATGAAATAAGCGTTGTGGCATTGTGGGTCGCACAATGTATCGTGTGGCTCTTCACGGCTATTCCACTTGTCTGCTTCGTATTCATACAATGCTTCCAAAGCAGACATCAGGGCTTGGTTGTATTCTAGCATTTCGGCTATAGAGTTAAATGTTGTGTGTAACATATGTTTCTCCAGAAAATAAAGCCATCCGTGGCTCTGATACAATTCAGTTAATATCCTTAAAACTTACGTCCTCAGAATAATACCCATTACTTGTCCCATACCACCGGATTGTCACTCCTCCCTTAGCGGTATCAATCTTGTAGAACGTCCAAGTGAAGCTGTCCTCACGGTATTTCACATCATTTTCACTGACACCATCAGGGTCAATGTTTTCACTCACAACTTCTTCTGCAACAAGAACTGGGGAATTAAGAATATCTTCTATATCCCCACAAATACTCTCAACATAAACACTCTCGCAGCAGCCTTGATCGTGGTACATCAAATACCTGTCGCCGTCTGATGTTTCAAACACAATCTCCGTATCGTCTTCATTTTTAATAATGCTGACAATCACCTTACCTTTCAAAACAGAAATACCGTGATAACTCACTGCTCACCTCCACATTCACAATCTGAACAATCCCCGCTGCAACCGACAGTTTGCCCTTCCTGCTTGTGCTTGTCAACAGCTTCTTTCATTTCAGCTTCCAGCAGTTCATTTCGACGTTCAAAACGCTGAGAAAATTCCTCTGCATCCATCCAGAACGTCTTTCCTTGAAGCATACTGTCCAACTCCTGCTCCGTAAAGAACCCCTCGTATGTTTCTCGGATAATGCGTTCACACTGCTTCCAATTGTGAAGAGCTTCTTCAATCACATCATGCGTCTTTTGTGGGGCAACACCAAAACTGGCTGAGTGGAACATAAATGTAGTGAAGCGTTGAAGCTCATAGCTGTCTGCTGCCAGAATAGGGAATGTAGCAGCACTAGCCAAACTCCCCGTAGCAACAACATGGACAGGGCATTTACACTTATCCATTGCATGTACAAGCGTCAAGACAGCATCCAAGCTACCACCCGGCCCTTGAATATGCAACTCCACAATATCATGTTCTTCCGCTTGCTCCAGCACTTCAAGTGTGTAAATGAAGTCTTCACTACTGTCGTAAGCCCCGTACAGGCGACACTTGTATTTCATCTGTACTTGTTGTTCAGCAGACACAATGAACGGGTTGATGTATCCATTCCCCACTTCACTTCCCATTCGACGATTGAACTGTTTTTGCATCATACCCACCCCTCTTTTTCATAAGCCATTAGAAAGTCCTTGCAGATTCCGCTACGCACACAGTCTTCCATTGTAAACTCAATCACCCCGCTGTCGCGGATTTCATAGTTATCCAGAATCTTCTTGATGTATGTCACCCCGTCCAACCCTTTCTTGACATCGTTCTGACGCTTATCCCCGCAGATTACAAGTGTACAGTCTTCACCAATACGGGTTGTTAGTGCTTGGATTTCGGCAACCTCTGCACTCTGCATTTCATCCGCAATAATGTAAGCATTCTTGAAGCTCTGTCCACGAATTGTTTCTAGCGGTTGAATCAGTATGCGCCCATCTTGCATCATAATGTCTACAGTAGGTGCACCAAGAACATCCTTGATATATCCAATCATCGGTAACATGAACGGAAGGATTTTTTCAGTAAGCGTCCCTTTGTTGTACCCCATTGTTTTGCTACCAGTAGCAGCATAAGGACGGACAAGGACAATCTGATCAATCTTCTTGGCAAGCATTAACGTGGCAGCGTGATTGCATGGAAGCAATGTCTTCCCTACACCCGCCGGGCCATCGGCAACAACTAAAGTCATCTGCTCAAGCATGTGTTGGTATAGCTTCTGCTTGTTGGTTTTCGGCTGAATGCGCTTAGATTGGCTTCGCTCTTGACGATCATCTTCCCATTTTGGTTTAGGCTGATGGGGGCTTGTTCCAGCTACCTTAGCTTCTTTTCGGTTAGTGTAGCGCCGTGCGTTATTCGACATTATTGTTCCCCGTTGATTTTATCTAACACTTCCTTCGGATACTCATCCTTCCTCAACCAAAACAAACTAGCTCCAGTGAACTCTTCTCGATGAATGATTGGAAAACTCTCTTTCAGCAACTCGCCGCGATTAGCATAAAACTGCCTAGCCCAATATTCCCATTCCCCATCTGACCAATCAGCATCATCAAGGAAATAGTATTTATAGGCTTGTGTTAGCCAGTTGATGTATGTTGTATAGGTAATCATTTGTTTTAGTCGTCTCCTTCATTGAGCCAATCAGGATCAGCAATCTTCTTCAAGGCAATCGCTTCAGCCATCATTGCGTCCGCTTTGGCATTCAACAACAACTTGATTATATTCTCATCTAAAAGGAATGCAAGATGTTCTTTCAACGTTGTGACGAATGTCCCGTTAGGCGAAGTCGGTGTATGGTGATCGCCTTCGATGTTCCACATTTCCTGTGTACGAAGCTCCTCACCAACAGCCACTAACGCTTGTGTAATTTCTTCATCAAGAGTCATTTTCATCTGTGCATCCCCACATTAGATTACTTGGATTGTCGCCCACGACGTTGTTGAGATTGCTTAGGAGGAACAATGTTTGGTTCTACTGTAATAGCACCAGCAACGATATTTGCTGCAACATCTTGCTGTTCAGGCGTCATATCATATTGACCCGTTGCTTGTGCAATCTTGGCGATTTCTGCTAGTGCTTGTTCGGCGTCTACACTAATACCAAGCGAAATCTCTCCAACTGTACTTTCCTGCTTAAGCATCGTAGCAATGTACACAAAGCCAATACATTGTGGCGAAAGGTCGGAAGAATCAGACAGTCGATAACCATCAAGAATAGCTTGTTGAATCTTGAAGGTGAAGTCTACAATGTCGGTAGACTCGATAGAGCGTGTTTCGTTAGTCATCTTGTTTCTCCTGTTGTTTCACTAACATTACCAATGTTACGATGGCAAATTCATGTTAGTGTGTTGAATTGTTTCTCAAAAATAAATAAGTGCATTTCTTTATACATGTAATGCTCATGTCGTTGTTTAAACCAAGATGCCCACAAGGGTTGCGTCTATCGCACACTCCTAACACAATGTCGGATAGGGATTTTCACCCCTCAGAGTTTTCACAACAATTTCTTAAATCCCAATCCAGCGGCTTTCCTTGCTTCTAGTGTTGTCCTTTATGTCTCAATTCTATCACGTTAGCAGGATTTGTCAACGTCTTTTATCAACACCAATCAACTTATAAAGCCACCCAACCAGCTTGTATTTCTTCGCCCATGACTCCAGATATATGTCACCAGATACCACCCACTTCGTTGCAGCAAGTATTGACAATGGGATGAACAGCACAACAAACATCAGTCGGTTGAATGTCGTCGCCTCTGGTCGATCTGTGCTGACAATCTTAATGATGTCATGTTCGTGGAAAATGTCAAACAGTTCTTGTTCTGACTTGTTAGCCATTCGTTTTGCAAGACGTTCGGTATCAGCATACCACATTTGCTTCTCGTCACTAAATCTCATAATAATCTCTCAACCAAAAAGGTCGCTCCATCTAGTTTCAGCCCTATCTTCCAGATATTGCTCGTGTTGCCGTATGCGATATTCATACACAGCGTTTTCCAGCAAATCCGTCATGGTTTCATCGCCATCGAACCAATCCCAGACACTAATGTCGCCAACAAGGACATCTGTCACTTCCAGTTCTTCACTACACCCCGGATATTGTGCTTCAGGCCCGCGTTCAGCGGCTTCATACGGCTGATAATCAAATTTGATTGTACAAGGAACACCAAGGACAATCATATCAATTTCATAGCTACTCATTTACTTCTCCAAAGTCAAAATCATAATTTGTATCAATATCCCAAACAATCTTTCCGCGAGACATCCGTGGTTTTTCAAATGGTGCAACCACACTCTTGTAGTTAGCACGGTGTATAGCACTATGCACTGTACTTGGGTGTATTCCATCAGCTACAATCTTGGCAACTTCTTTGTAGTGCATACCTTTCAAATAAAATAATGCACGCGCCAAGATAACCTGTTGCTTTGACAGTGATGCTGTCTTTTGACTCCCACCGAGAAACGGCTTTCCAACAACATGCTTTTCATACACTTGTGTAGCAGCACTGTTGAGACTAATCAGGGTTTCAACGTGCATCATGTGACTACTCATTTACTCTTCTCTCCTGTTGATTTAACACCAGCTTCATAAACCTGTTCAATAATCTGCTCCAACATCTCTCGCAGCTTCTTCTCCTGAACATACCAAGAGCCATTATACGGGCGAATGTTGTATTGTGCAAGGATGTTGTCAACGGTTGGTTTCATTTCAACCTCACCTGTGAAGTATATTCTGCCTGAATCTCCGCCTGAACACGATCAAAAGCAACAAACACCTCTTTCCACTCCTTTACTTTCTCAATAGGTATGTCTAGTTCCCATCCGTGCTTCTCACTGTCCACAAAATCCCATACAGGGTACCACTCATCCTCTGACACACAAATCTTCATGTCTTATCTCCACTCAATCTCTTGTTAATACGCTCTGCATTAATCTTCAAAGCATTCTCTGTTGGAACATAATTCCCTAGCCACTCGCTACTGATACCGGACAACAAATCGCTGTCAGAAACTGGATTCAACTTGTAGCCACGGTTGGTCAATTCTGCTTGTAATGCGTGATACCTATCAAGGCAGTATTGCAGCTTGTCCATCATAAAAACAACATGCCCTGTTCCGAGCGTATAGTCAGCAGGGACATCATATTTCTTGTGGAAATTAAACTTATTGATGCCACGTTCCTGCGCCTTACGCACATAACCGAATACACGAGTGATTTCTTTGTATTCAGCCAGAGCGTGCTGGTTGGTGAGGGATGTTACGGGAATCGTATTTATGCGCGTCATGTTTGTGTTCCGTTCAGTGTGTCAGAAAATCTTTGCATAGATTGACACACAGCTTCAGGGATGTCAACGTGTTTGTGACCAAACCATTGCCATCTGTCTTGATGTAACACCCTGCCAATCTCTTTTCCTTTGTGTAGCACAACATACCAATCTTCCACATGGTCTGACTTGAATAGGAACTTGTAATTCCCTTTGGTCAGGTTCTTATCAACATGTGTCTCTTTTGGTTCTGGCTGATGGTAACAAGAATGCAATTCACCAGCTTTAGAATAAAGCCTCCACCTTCCGTCTCGCTGTTGCCAATGCAGCTTTCCTTTGCCACAGTGTCTGCATGAAACATGCTTTGGTTTTTTCTTCTTAGGCTCGTAATCTTCTTGTACGCCAGAGAAGTAAATAGGTATACCACCCCCGTCTTCAACGTCAGCACCAAGTCTGTAATACCTCCCATTGTCACAAGGATTCACACCACGAACAATATTGGCAATGCCCGTGCTCACTTCTCGTAGCGTCCGACCAATGTAAGGCATGTAAGGGTTTGGGTCAACCCCGTCCCATTGTTCATCCATGTAGTTGTCTATTGCATCTGCATAGTGGTCGAACGTATCGCTCATATTGCACCTATTTAATCTACGAATGTGTCCAGTATTGGCTTATCTTCATATGTGTCAAGGTACGCTGTCACTCTTGCACCACAAATACTACACCAACAAGACATCCCGTCAATCTGTTTTGCAACACTAAGCGGGGCGGTTGTGCGGTTAAATGTCCTATCTTCACTGTCAGCGCCTGTAAACTGAAACTCCACATCCTCTCCACAATTAGCGCACGGAAGGGCTACGAAAGTTGCCAAAGTCAGACCTTTCCTTTCCGCCCATTCCTTGTAAGTTTCGTCTGGATTAAACCAAGACAGGTCAAGCTTCTTCTTAGTCATGTTTGTGTTCCACAAGTGATTTAGGATTCATGCACTTTACCAAACACCTTTCTTACTGTCAAGTAACCATTCCATCTCTTCTTCCTCAGTCATAGCAACTTCATGGTCTGCTACAGCATCTTCATAGCATTCATTGCAATACGTCACATAATGAATGACATTCTTCCAACCCTCATGATCAACATCTTGTCGCTTCAGGGCTACCAACCTTCCCCAATCCTCGTCGTCTGTAGCCCAATGGCCACAAGTGAATTGTAAAGACATTATTGATTCATCCAATCTTGAAAACAAGCATCATAAGCCTTTCGCCTGATAGTCCAATACACATCATCGCCAACTGGCCCTGAACTCGCGTCATGCGCCATGTCACCAATTTCTTTCAACTCTTGTTCAAGAAACTCAATATGAGCTTCCATCTTTTCAATGATTTCTTCGGTTGTCATTTGTTCTCATCTCCAATATATCCACAATCAACAAGATCGTCGTATGTCACTTTCTCATCAATTGTATAGTTTGTCCACTCTTTCTTACGTCTCACTTCTTCGTCAACGTAAGAACAAGAAGCTGTGTAGCCACCAGAAAAGATGGCCCCTATCATCAGCCACAAGATAGGGATTAGAAGGAAGTGCATGATTTAATCCTCTCCAAAGCAATACGGAAATAATCACTGTCCAGTTCAATACCAATGAACTTTCGGTTTGTATTGATTGCTGCAACACCCGTAGTTCCACTTCCGAAAGTGAAGTCTAGGACAGTTTCATTCTCGTTTGTATATGTTTTGATTAAGTATTCCATTAAGGCTACTGGTTTTTGAGTAGGATGAATAGTGGATTTTTCATAAGAGAATTTTATAATTTTGAATGGGTATCCTGTGGTTTTTTGTATATACTCCTTTTCAATGGCTCCATGCGCCTTACCAACTTTTCCACCACCATATTTATTGCCTTTCTCACAAGACTTAATTCCTTGTGGGTAGTAAGGTACTGGATTGCTTGTCCCGTTGTTACAGCCACCTGTGCTGAATACAACAATATCCTCTGAATTATTGAGAGGCTGGAATTTAGCTGCAAAGAAGTTTGAGCCTCTTACTTTATCCCATACCCAAGAATACTTGAACATTTTAATGTTACTCGTAATTAAAATGCTAGTGAAAGGCTGTGAGGCAAATAGTACAATAGCGCCATTCGGCTTAATAATCCGCTTCAACTGTTCCCACATTGGTTCAAGCGGGATAACCGAATCCCACTTACAAGCAGTAGTTCCTATTCAGCCGTAGGGCGGATCACACAATACACAGTCCACAGAGTTGTCAGGGATATACTTCATCACCTCTAAACAATCTCCGTGTACTAATGTATTAGGTGAAATGCGCCCTACGAGCTGCACCTCCTTTTCATTAGTTATAGTGAACATTAAACAAAATACTCCTCTATCTTTATTTCGCTTATCATCTCATCTGTAAAATTCACGCTTTACTCCACTTATCAGTCAACACCATGTCCACACTTCCACTAGGAATCTGTTGCATCCGTTCCAAGCAGTCTCCTTGCATCAGCCACACACGTTCATTGTTGTCTAACATTTTTACTTCCTCGCTCGTTCGTCTAAAAGTTCAGCCATCCTAACTATAGCCGCTCAATTCCCGAATCACTGTGCTTACTGAGTATGTATGCAACATAGGTGGATTCAGCATATTTAACGGCAGAGTCTTCATCCTCAAATATGATTATGAGGTTTGACATTTCCCCGTTGTATGCGTCAATCTTTTGGACATGGTATCCGACGGAGTATTCACACTGATAGAATCTGGAGATACCTTGTGTGTCTTTAATGTATTTCCCATACAACATTTGAACCACCTCTCAAAACGGTTGATTTTCAAAATCTTCATTTGGTGCATACTTTTTAACACGTTTAGCTGTGGCGTAGCAAGCCTTTTCTTCAATTAGGTACAAGTTGTTTAGTTTCATTTGATGAAAATCCCCGACTGTTCTGTGCAGGTCGTACTACTGCACTGCTTTTCAACTCCCCTCATCATCATGCACAGGTGTTGGGCTGTAGTGGTAACTTCAACATCTTCTGTGGACAGCACTTCGCACAGTGCGCTGTGTATCTGGTAAGTTAATTGTTCTTGTATCTGTAAACGTCTAGCAAATACATCTACAACTCTTGCAAACTTGGATAGTCCTAAAACTTTACCATTTGGTTTGTACCTGATTGAACATTTTCCAAAGAAAGGAAGGATGTGGTGTTCGCATAGTGAATAAAACTCAATACCTGATACAGCTATGATACTGCTACTACCTGTAGAGAAGATTGCCCCATTAATAACTCCTTCTACGGACTCACTATAACCCTTGCACAAGTGTTGCATAGACTTTTCAAACCTGTGTGGTGTTCCAATCAACCCCTCTCTTGAGGTGTCCTCCCCCAATAGGTGGATAATGCTTTTACAATTAGCAGAAATACTCATCTTCATTGTCCTCCGTCTCAACCCATGCCCCGCCCCATTTGGTGGACGACTGTTGTGCTTCAATTCTGTCACGAAGAACTAGCCCTCTTGCCGACTTCGTAGCAGGTTGTAGCGTACCCTTCCAGTTGTTGTCAATCCCGACCTTAACAGCAATAGTGCAACTGTCCGCCGAGTGCAGCGGAAGTTTCGTAAACACTTTAGGATTCAACATACGAAGCCCGTGAAGTTTACACGGTGGCAGCCCATCTTTACAAATAAAATCCATAGCGGCTGACATTCTTTCCCACCACAGTTTCGTTCCTACGCTTGCATACTCTTGGCTACTGCCAACACACACCTTATAGTATCCACTATAGCACAACCGTTCAAGCCTGTCAAAACTCTCGTGCATGTGCCACACAGGACTGCCTACTTGCTTTGGCAGTGGAAACTCTGTAAGCATATAGTCATTGTCTTGTTCACTTCCGTCAATTACATCTGGAATTACAACAAAATCACAAGATGGCAGTTTTCCAACAGTCTCTGCAAACTTGTAAAACTCCTGCCAATCTTTTACAGGATTTCCACTACGCCAAGCAGAGAATGCCCCGTTGTCCAGTGCAAAAGACTGACACACGGAAAGGATTGTCTCTAATTGTTGGGGGTACTTATGGGACACAAAGGCATGACCCCCGCGAAGGATACACGGTAGAAACTTCTCAGGTGTAATTGGTGTTCCGTGGTAGTGAATCATTTAATAGCCTCCTCTAAAGATTTACAAGAAAAACAACTACCGCAAGGCTCTCCGTCAACAGGCATGTAGCATGTGTGGGTCATCGACGGCACCCATCCGTATTTTCTTGCCTCCGCTATAACATCCTTCTTGTTTGTTGTGATCAGTGGGAACTTCAAGTGAACACCATAACCGCTGTACAGGGAGTACGCCAATGGAGACAGGAAATCAATAGTGCAATCTGGAAAAAACTTCTGATCATCAAGATTGCACCCTATCACTACGCTTCCAATTCCACTTGCCGCAGCCACAGAGACAGCATTTGTAATCAGAATAGCATTCCTTCCAGTAAAAATATCTCCAATTTTCTGTAAGGCGCTGATACGGATTGTAAGGTGCTTCACACCACACTTGTCACATATTTTTTTGGCGTACTCAATTTCAATAGCGTGAGGTTGCCCGTAATCAAACGAAACCGCAACCACATTATCATTACCACGTTTTTCAATTTCCATCATAAGGCATAAAAAACTATCTGCCCCGCCAGAAAGTAAAACTAAGCTCTTCATCATTCCACCTCGATAATCTTGTGTGTTTGCAACGACAACGAGTAGTCCGGGTTCACCTTAACATACTCAATCGCGGCAACTAAGTTGTCTTTGTAATCACTGCACCACACCGGCTGTACATACTTAATAGAAGTTTCAACATTAAGTTTTGAGTAGTCGAAAAGTGGCGGAAACAGCAGTTTGATCTCGTCAACTTTGTGTATAACTACGTTTACTGTTTTAGGAGACAGCGTTATCCAGTCAGCCTCACATTTTGGCATCACTGTCCCGTTTGTCTCAACACTCACAAAAAAACCTTCCGTTTGTAAAGCTCGCACAAGGTTGTCGTCGAGTTGTAAGAAGGGTTCGCCGCCAGTAAAAACCACAAATTTACACCCACCCCCACCGGCAACATTCTTCAACATATCAACAAGAACGTGAAGGCTTACCTTGAATCCATTTAGGAAGTCCGTATCGCAGATTTTGCAGTCGGCACCTGCCCGGTCTTTTTCAAGGCCACTCCACAGATTACAACCTACAAACCTACAAAACACAGCAGGCTTCCCTGCCCACCTCCCCTCCCCTTGTATGGAATAAAAAACCTCTTTCACGCTATACATGCAATTGCTCCGAATCCGATAGTTGGTCTAAATACTTCCACCTCTACGCACCCAAGATTCTCTAGATGCTGCAACACCACTATCGCAATGTTTTCCATTGTAGGCTCTGCACCAAGTGTGTCGTTGAGAATGGTATGGTCATACATATTTAACACATTGTCAAGATATTTTTTCAAGTCAAAGCAAGACACCATACCATCTGTGTTGAACGTAGCTTTAATTTGATAACTGTGTCCGTGCATGGCCCTCACACCAAAACCGTCCGGTAGTCTGTGGGCTGCCTCTATCATACCCATAACGTATGTTCTAACCATTTTCACTTCCTCGCTCGTTCGTCTAAAAGTTCAGCCATCTTAGCATTTCTATCGCAACGATTCAACACCCCTTCTAGTGTTGGAGGTAAACTTTTTAAGAAAGTATCAATACCCGTATCTGCGCGCTCTATAGATTGTAACAAACCAGTTGCAAATGGCTTTACAAAATCACCATGAAAGAATTCGGTCTTCCCATCACCTTCCACATCTCTTGACCTGTAATCTTTAAGCACATCATGCAGGTACTGTTCTACCATGTACGCCTTACCTAGTCGATAGTGACAAGAGTATTGGACGCTTCCGTGAAGTCTAGCAAGCCCTTTTAATCGTTGTTCCGGATTAATTGATATTCCTATTTTTGTCAGTTCGGGATAGTTTGAAAAAGTAGCAACATACACACAACCTGTATCACCTTTCCTGTGATAATTTATTTCTATCCCTTTCACTGGTTTTTCAAACTTCCAGTTCATCTTGTCACTATTTTCAACTATATCCGCCAAAGAAAGTGAGAAGCATCTTCCGCCAAAATTAACAGATGCTATATTAGAATCACGTAGCTGATTGTGTATGCGATCAGCGTAATACGTACATGTCTGCGAGGACAGGTCGCTAAACATGTACAAAACTGTCCTTGCCACCATTTCAGGTGTTATATTGTTCAAAATGGTTCCTCCGTGCTATCACCCCATCTACTATCTGTTTTTACTCTTGAGATAACATAGCAAGCCTTTTCTTCAGTGAAATTATTCAGTTTTTCCAAGACTACCTTGTACTTGTTAGGGACATTAGTCTTCCCTTTCACATACTCAATTACACCCATTTCCTTCAACTCATTGAGTGACCTAAACACAGAAGAACGGCTCATCACTGCAATATCCATGATTGTTTCTGCGCTAGGCCACCCTTTCCATTCATTGTCAGGATTCACATGACAACTGATCGCCAACAAAACCGACTTCTCGTAGTGTCCAATCTTACCACCTCTAAGCGAGGTCAGTATGTGGTTAGTCAAGTCGAACTGTGTTCTTATTTCCTTCATCTTCTCGCTCCCTTTTGGAGATTTGGCCGTTTTCAATGGCATCAATATAGTAACGCAAAGCATCCAGCATGAATACAGCAGGGCTTCGGTCTTGGTTCAGTGTGTACATCTTCTTCGTCAAGATTGACGGAATACCAACAATCAGTTTCATTCCTTCTTTTCCTCTAGCTTCTGTTTGATCTTCTCAATACTTGCAAGTTTACGTGCTTTGACGATCTTGTCAACAACATCTTGCTCTTGTCGTTGTTCATAGTATCGCTTTGCTGCATGTACAGCAGCCCTTGTACTTTTTAGTACCTTCTCAACAGTCTCGTCAATGGTTGCTTCTCGGTAGTTGAACATCTTCTTTTCTCCTTTGTGTTGTTTTTACTGCCTATACGATAAGTATAGCACTGATTGACTCGTTGTCAAGTCTTTACTTTAAGTGGCCGTGTCCATCTGGGACTGCATTAGTGTCGGCTAGAGACAGAGTTAGTGTCTGTGTGGGACTAACTTAGTGTCCAATTGACACCCTAACAAGTAATGGAATAAATAATTTAAACAAGTAAAAGAAACAAGAAAGAGAGGCATGTTAGTAATAGAGGTATTTAATTATTTTATTTAAATAATTATTTAACCTGTTCAGTCCTTATCTGACACCCTAACAAAGAATAGAAGCCTACCTCAAGCCTAAACTATTTCTTTCTTTTCTCGTAACAAAGCTATTGACATACAGAACAACCAGTGTTACATTCATCTTATGTAATCAATTTTGCTATCTGGAGCAACAATGAAATCAATTTTCTACATTGTCGGCTACGACAAGATTGTGTTTACAATCAGAGAAGGTGTTAAAACCAAAACAATAAACATTATTCGAGATGATAGCACTCTCTTGAAGATTCCTGAATGTTGTCTTGAGTGGGATGGAACAATTGTTAGTGCTATCCGTTCTCTGTTGTTCAAGCTGAACATCAAGTATGATGTGTGTATGATTGAAACAATTAATGCTTCTCCTGATGTTGTGTGGGAATGGAAGCAGAAGAATTTGGTTCACATCAATTCCAAGTACAACTTCATGTGGACAATGGAAAATCTTACTGCTGTTTATGAGGACTGGGAGATGTTGAACAAAGTGTTTGAGACTCTTGGATATGCGATAGAGGGGTGGGAATATGCCTTGGTTCCTGATTAGACGTTATGCCCCTGCTATAGTTTTTTTAAGTGTAGTGCTTCACTATGCCTACACCCTACACCAGAACGATGTGTTGAAGCGCAATGCAACCCTGCTATCGGAAAACATAAAGCAACAGCAAGTTGTGTTGGATAGTATAGCTGTTCGTACAGAAGAGCAAGAACGCGCTGTAAGCCGTCTTAAAGGTGAGTTGGAAGCGAAGCAGTACCAAGACACTACCAAAGTGAAGAAACTGCTTTCTAGGCCCGTTCCAAGCGGTTGTGCTGACAGTATTAAATACTTGAAGCAAGAGGCTTCTAACATTGTGTTTGATTAGAGAGGAAAGGAGAGAAATGAATGGATTTCCTATGTTCCGTTGTGTCAGTGTTGTGTGCATTGCCACAGCTATTAGTGCTTGCTCTACATGCAAGCCAGTATATGTTGGTGCAGCTATCCCTACACCACCACCACTGGCTAGACCACTTCTGGAAACATCGAAGCTGACTGAAACAAGCAGTGATGGGGAAGTGGTGAGGGCTTATCGTGTTACGATAGAGCAACTGATCGGGTATTCAACATCTCTTGAGAAGATTGTTGAGACGTATGACAAGTTGTCTCATATGGGCAATAATAAAAATAAGGAATAAATTATGAGATGTAAATGTTGTGATGTTGTCCTAACAGGGCATGAAATTGGACGGAAGCGTAAAGTGACGGAATATGGCAAGGACTATTGGTTTGAAGATGGGTTGTGTAATCGTTGTGTGGAAGCATCTTTCCGTCCGCGAGATTACCATGAACATCAGTTGGAACATCTAACTGACCAGTTGTTTAGTGTGTATGGTGGAAGGTTTACTAAATATGACGAGTAAATTCCTTCGGAATTAGTATTGACAAAACCAGACATTGCCCTTACACTTAAAAGGTAGGAATAGCAAGTAGACAGCATCTTTGTTATAATATAACATTCATTGATGACGGTTGTGATGCTGTTACAATTTCGGGGCTTAGGCTTCCGTGACAAGACCTAGACAACCTCCGAGGGTCTAGGCCAAGCCATGCAACTACAAGATAAGAATGGCTTGCGTTTAATGTGTATTGGTTAATGGACTGGTTGCGGGGCTAGACTCTGCGTAATTTTCCGGTCGCAATACACATTCTTATTTGCTGCGTAGCTACATTGAGTGTAGCGTTGACATGGAACCGCTGGAAGCAACGGTTGAGCGCAGCATACTTTATCCCAGAACATGGCCCCTATCGGCTTCACTGTTTGACAAGATGTTGACCAGTGAATGTTGCTTAGGGGTTATCTATTCCAGAACATACCAGTCATGCCTCTGTCGGATTTGTGGAACACTTGTTGCTCTCCCCCGAAAAGCACAATTTGACTGGTGTTTTATTTGCTCGCGTACCGTCCTGAAAGGACTAACCAGTGTGTACAAAGAAGAACGGGCAAAGCCCTTCCACCGGGCTTTCAATAGGTGGTCAATTATAGCTTGTTGTTCGTGGGAACTAAGGCACTCCAAACGCCCCAAGAGCAGCAACATAATAACTAAGGAGAAGCTGAATGTCAGCAGAAGAAGTGGTGTTGGCTTCACCTAGCCCGAATAAAGGTGGTCGCCCTAGCAATAAGGATAAACCTCTTGGTAGGGCTTCTAATACGATGGTGGCGCGTAAGCTAGGTAATATTGCTCCAGAGGCAATGGATTTGATTATCGAAGCTATGCGTGACAGCAATGAGCCTATGAAAGAGCGCACTAAGAATGCTCAGTGGATTGTAGCTACAATGATGGCTTCCTTGAAGGAAGTAGATCGTCAAACAATGCTACAATATACGCTTGAGAAGCTCAAGAAAGAGAATAACGGCAAGGAAATGAAGTCTGAGGATGTTTCCGACGTGGAAGATGACGAGGATGAAAGTGGAGCACTATTTAGCTTGTCTATTGTCAAGTAATTCACAAGAATAAGAAGAGGAATAAAGATAATGACAATTGCTGAAAACATCCGGCTTGAACAAGAGATGTCTATCATTCGTGATCCGTTGGATCAGACGAAGCAGATGACAGTTAATGCTGATGGAAGTATTAGTGTTTCTCCCGCAACTAACTCTGTGCAAGTAGTTTCAGGTGCTGCGGCAGTAGGATCGGTGCCCACAGTGCCTCCAGTCGGCGTCTCTGGCGTTGACGATAGTGGGCTGAAGCGGGCGGTGCTGACGGACGCCACCGGCAAGCTGACTACCGTCACCCCTGACTGCCTCGACGTATCCGGCAGCGTGTCGGCGGCTGGTGTACTGTTTACTGTTGATATGCTGAACTATCAGTCCATCACAGTTAACATCACCAGCGCAGGATCGAGCTGCACGATTATCTGGGAGGGGTCGGCGGATAACTCGACAAACTGGATTCCGGTATCCGCATCTAACGTTGCTCCGACTCCGGCATCCAACTCATTCTCATCAACAACCGGCGTTACCGGCGGATTCATCATCGCAAAACGGCTGCGCTATTTCCGCGCCCGTGTGTCTGTGTATGGCAGCGGAACTGTTACTGCGGTAGGCACTCTGCTGAGCGGACACAACACGATTTCCACGTTGGCCCTGTGTGTTGGTACATCAACAGAGGGGTCGGCGGTATCTGGCATCCCGCTCACTGTTGCAGTTGAAGCCCGCTCGACTCGCAAGACCGCTGTCGCCAACGGTCAGACTGTCCGCCCGATTGCTACCGTAGATGGCCGCCTGATCGTCCGCTCACACAGCATCCCCGAAAATGAATGGCAATACGCAGCGGCAAGTGGTGGCATCACTAATACAACTACTGCGGCAACTCTTGTTGCAGCGCAAGCGGCAGGTGTTCGTAATTATCTAACCAGCCTGCAAATATCGTCCGATGTTCTTGGTGCTGCAACAGAGATTGCTATTCGAGACGGTGCTGGCGGGACTGTGTTGTGGCGTGGGAAAATTGGTACAGCAGGTATTGCAGGTGTTAGCACTATACAATTTAGCGACCCATTAAAATCAACTGCTGCTACATTGCTCGAAGTTGTCACGCTGTCAGCATCGGTTTTTGGCGGCGTTTACGTTAACGCACAGGGGTATTATGCACCATGATCACTGTCTACAAGTTGCTCGTTGAGCATGAAGGGGAGTTTGTTCCGGCTCTGAACGAGCAGGGCGAGCAAATGACGTTTGAGGCTCCCGGCCCTGCGGAAGCTGGCGAATACCTTACCTCCATGCAGGCCGAGAATGGCCGATGTTTCAGCGCTGAAAAGGTCAGCGAGTACGAAGTTCCGGAAGATGTGCAGCCATAGCCTCGCCCTCGCCGAACGCGCTCACAGGGAAGTGAACACCAGCACGCAGTACAGGCCAGACGCGAAAGACGTATGGCAGGTTGCTGGCAAATACGGCGACTGCGAAGACTACGCGCTGGCCAAGCGGGCAAGGCTGCTGTCTTCCGGATGGCCTGTCGATAAGCAGGCGCTATGTATCTGCAACACCGAGTACGGCGAGTGCCATATGGTGCTGATGGTGGACACTGATGCTGGCGTCTACATCCTTGATAATCTGAGAGACGCGCCGGTGAAGCCGTCTTCTTTGAAATACAAATGGTTGGGAATATTATGGGTAAAATCTTGGCATCGCTTGCACGGGTTTTGGCCAGAGTAATTGGCAAGCCCGGACAACCCATCGTTGGTGTAAAAGTTGATCCGCCTCCGGGATGGATTGATTATTGTAAAAGGAATCCAGAAGATAAGCAGTGCTAAGAGGGTATAATGTAAAATATATCCTGTTAATCTCTTGACAGCCAGAAGAACAGTGTTATTCTGTTTTTATGGAAAGCGTTTTCAGCAATAGCTGATACAGAATTAGTGGATAGGATGGCCCCCGAACGGTGTGATCTACACACACCCCTCCACTTCTTATTTCTAAACTTCCTGAATAAAGTACGGAGAAACAAAATGCGAAACTTAGGTCACATTGGTTTTAGTTCTTATTGCATTACAGAGTGCGGTAAGATTTTTAGTCTAAAAAGTAATAGATTCCTCCGGGGGTGGATGCTTGACGGTTATCACTGCGTAGCGCCCACAGATGACCACGGTGTTGTTCACCTGAACACAAAGCTTCACCGGCTGATTGCAACAGCATTCATTCCAAACCCAGAGAACAAGGCACAGGTCAATCACATAGATGGTTGTAAGACTAATAATGCAATTAGTAACTTGGAATGGGCAACCCCTCAAGAAAACACAATCCATGCAAATGTGAAGGGCTTGCGTAAACAAACATTCTTGACAGATCAAAACCTCATTCCCAATTCTTCTGAAATCATCCATGACTGGACTAAGAGTACGGGATACCGGGACGTTACAGAAGATGATGTTCACAAAGTTTGTCAGATGATGCAAGATGGGTACCGTGTTTGTGATGTGTCTAGGATGACAGGTATAGACCGTAGATTTATTCAACACCTGAGAGACAACCAGAAAGAGCAATGGAAGCACATCTCGACGAAGTATGATTTCTCAAAACTGAAGAAGAAAACAAATACATCTGTAGAGAAGATCGTCCAGATTTGTGAAGAACTTCAGGCTGGCAAGGGTGTCTTGCAAATAGCAAGAGAATTGGATGTTGACCGTAAATTGGTAGGGAATATCCGTAATAGGAAGTTCTACAAGGACATTTCTTTTGATTACAATTTCAAGACGTATGATGATTTGAATCAAGAGCAATCAGAAGATGACGGTTAAGAAGAAAGAACTGATAGGGCCGAAGAGCGTGAAGCAGGAGATGTTCATCTCTTCGGATGCCGATATAACAATTTTTGGCGGCGCGATGGGCGCGGGCAAGACGTACTTGGGGATTATGAAATACTTACAGTACATTCACCTCCCTACTTTCCGTGGTGTGATTACTCGTAGAACAACTCCTCAATTGACTGGTGTTGGTGGTGTTCTTGACACAGCTATGGACTTGTTCAGGAAGGTAGACCCGAAAGTCCGTTATAATTCTCAGACAAAGCAGTTCAAGTTTTCTAGTGGTGCGTTGATTGCACTGCAGCACTTTGAGTACGAAAAGGATAAAGACAACTTTCAGGGTTTGCAAGCAAATCTAATCTTGGTTGATGAAGCTCAACAATACACTGAAACACAAGTAACATACTTACGGGGTCGTAATCGTAATCCGAAATGCCCTGAAGTTAGACCAAGGATGATGCTTACTTGTAACCCAGAAAAGAAATCATTCCTTAGAAAGTGGATTGACTGGTGGTTAGATTCTGACGGATTTCCCAGAAAAGATCGGGACGGGGTAAAGAGGTACTACCTTCCCCTTGGCGGAAAGATGTATTGGGCGGATACAGCAGAAGAATTGATTGCAGAACATTCTAAGAGTTACCCCAACCCAGATGAATGTATCCCAACTTCCGTGGTATTTATTTCCGCTAATATTTACGACAACCCCCCACTAATGGAAGCACAACCGGAATATATCGGTAACTTGCTTGCGATGGGTAAGATTGAACAGGCAAAATACCTGCATGGATGTTGGGACGCAGAGCTTGAAGGCAGTGGATACTGGAAGAAAGAATGGTGTGAGGTTGTACCAATACCACCACTTAATGTGGTTAAGAAAGTAAGAGCGTGGGATATTAGTGGTTCCCTTCCATCCGACCTAATGCCCGACCCAGACTGGACAGTCGGCACATTAATGTCTAAAGATAAATACGGGATGTATTACGTCGAAGATGTAGTTAGGTTTCGCGCTAGACACGGAGAAGTGTTTCAGAAGATGCTTGAAACTGCAAAAGCCGATGGCGAAGATGTAATGATTGTTGTACCTCAAGACCCCGGAAGTGCTGGCAAGCAATATGCTTCAGTCCTTGTAAGAGATTTAGCTGAACATGGTTTCTACTCTAAATCAAAACACACATCAAAGTCAAAGGTTCAACGCTTTGCCCCGTTCTGTGCTTCATGCGAAAGCGGCAGTGTAAAGCTGGTTGCTGGTGAGTGGAACGATGAGTTTATCAATGAACTAGAGGCATTCGACGGAAGTAGGCGTGTCAAGGACGATATTGTGGACACGTGTGGTGATGCACATTCAATGCTAGCCTCCGGCATAACAATCCCGACATTCTCTCTACCAGAATCAACATCTACATCTCGATTTAATTTTGCTTAATTAACAGGAGGACAGCCAATGGCTGAAATGGAAAATGAAGAGGACTTCACTCAATTGACGAGTGACAACTCTCCAATTCCTCGTATGCGAATGAGCGAAATTGGAACAACTGGTCTAAAAGTTAGCAGCGGTATTATTTACGAAGAAGCTAGACGAGAATTACGCTGGCCTGATTCGATTAAAACCTATAAAGAGATGCGTAAGGACACCACCATCTCTGCCGCTATTAAAGCCTATGAGTTGATGATTAGTCGTGTCAAGTGGGATGTTGAAGCGTGTGAAGATGCTACTGACCAACAGAAGCTGCGTGCTGAATATATTGAGTCTGTCATGCACGATATGGAAGGGAGTTGGTTCCAATTCATTAAGGAAGTGGTTAGCTACTTGACGTTCGGTTATGCTGTTATTGAGAAAGTGCCGCGACGTAGGCGCTACACGAATGGTAGTAAATACAACGACGGGTTTGTTGGACTGAAGAAGCTGGCCCCGCGAAGTCAGGATAGTATTACGCAGTGGTTATTCAGTGACGATGGTAGGGAATTGACAGGGGTAGAACAAACTGTTGTCAACAATGGTAATTACACTCGTTATCAAGTTACCGGCACACCTATTGTAATTCCTCGTGACCGTTTCATGTTATTCCGTGCTGATACAACCAAGGATAATCCTGAAGGTGTTAGTCCTCTGTCCAATTGCTATATCGCTTATCGCTTTCGTAAGGAACTGGAAGAGATTGAAGCTGTTGGTTATAGCAAGAACATTAATGGTGTTCCCATTGTTTGGCTGCATCCGAAGTATATGGCTGATGATGCCAGTGACTCAGATCAAAAAATCTATCAATATTATCAGAAGATGGTTCGCAACCTTCATATGAATGAGCAAACAGGCATTGTTATGCCGCTCATGTATGATGAAGGGCGAAACAAGATGTTTGATTTCCAACTCCTGTCTGTTGACAATACTACAGCACAGCATATTCAAGCTGCGATTACAAGATGGGATAACAAAATCCTGACTGCGTTGTTCGCGGATGTACTCAAACTTGGACAAGATGCTACAGGCAGCTACGCCCTTTCTGATTCCAAAACAAATATGCTGGCAATGGGTATAGAAGCCCGCCTCAAAGAAATCCAAGACGTTCTGAATAACGACCTTATTCCTTGGCTCTATAAAATGAATGGTTGGCGTGATACTGAACTGCCTAAGTTTGTTTATGGGGATTTGGATGAGACAGATTTGGAAGCATTCAGTAAGGCTATCCAGCGTATTAAGGCTGTCGGCTTGATTGCACCTACTCCGGGTAATGTTAATCATATCGCTGAAGTGTTGGGTTTACCGGACGAAGTTGACGAAGACATGGATCAAGAAGAACTGAATATCTTGCTTGGTAAGCCGACATCCAGAAGTGGGGATGGGATGGAAACCGGAATGGGTAATGGAACTGCTAAATCTGTTTCCGAAGATGACAACAGTGCTATGAACCCAGAGAACAATGGATAGAGATAAAGGAGAAATACAATAATGGGGAAGTTGTTAAGGTTGACAAGCATCCTATACAACACCCCTCATTTGATGCTTCCGGCATCTCTTGAGCGAGTGTTTACTTATCTGGATGATCGAAACAATCATGCAGAATTAGCAGTACAGTTGGAAAAGAAACCGAAAGAACGAGTCCTGCAATACGTGGTTGAAACGCAAGTTGGTGTTTTAAGCGTTAGTGGCCCGCTGACATATATTGAATATGAAGCAATGTGTGGTGAACAGAATAGTTCATATCAGCAGATTGTGGATGACTTCGATAAGCTGTGTAGTATGGGTGCTAAAACGATTGTCATGGATGTAGATAGTCCGGGCGGAATGGCCTACGGAATGGCGGAAACAGGCCGGTATCTTCGCAAGAAAGCCGATGAACGTGGTGTTCAATTGGTTGCCTACGTTGACGGCTTGAGTGCTTCTGCTGCTTTTGGTTTGTCTGTTGCCGCACACGAAATCATCGCAAATCCTGATGCTGAGTTAGGAAGTGTTGGTGTTGTTGTAAAACTTAGGAATATGAACAAGGCCATGAATAACGCAGGTGTTGAAGACACCTATATTTATGCTGGCGACAGTAAGATTCCTTTCAAAGAGGATGGTAGCTTCAGGGAAGATTTCCTTGCTGACATCCAATATAAAGTCGATGCTCTATATCAACAGTTTACTGAGTATGTTGCGGATATGCGGGGAATCGACGTAGGTGTTGTTAAATCTACTCAAGCAAAAGTTCTACTGGCACAAGATGCCATTGGTATTGGCTTCGCTGATAAGGTGATGACACGAGAAGATTTTAGTAACTATCTAGCTGACCTAGTGGAGAAACCTATGCGATTCTCTTTCAAATCTAAAGGGGAAAATAAAAACATGACTACTGATGTCATTGAACAAGAAGCTGTTGCTTCGCTGCAAGCTGAGTTTGAAGCCGCTGTAGCCAAGAACACTGAACTGGCTGCCGCTCTTACTGCACAGAATGATGCGTTTGAAGCTGCACAAGCTCAAGCCGCTGAACTGCAAAAAGCTGTAGCTGCTGCTCAGGAACAGATTGCTCAAATGCAAGCTGCCGCTGCCAAAGAAGCATCTGACAAGCGTCTTACTGCTCTGCAAGCCGTTGTTGACCAAGACCAAGCCGCTGCTCTGCATATGTCGCTGGCTGCTCTGGATGACAAGGCGTTTGCCACGGTTGTTGCTTCGCTGCAATCCAAAGCTGTTGATGAGGAAAAGGCTTTTGCCGAAAAGGGAATCACTGGTGCAGAATCTGAGCCGGTCGAGGAAGATAAAGCTGCGGCCATTCTGAAGGCCAAGTATGCTGCTAAGAAGCAGTAATTACAATAACACAAAAGGAGAATAAATATGGCTGCTTTGATTGCAACCGAAACTGCACGCTTGGGTAATGTCCTGAAGTATGAGTTTGAACGTGAAATGGGTTTTTGCCGTAAGGCTGTAACCGCCTATGAGTCTGGTGCTAAGACCTACACCCCCGGCACTGTTCTGGGTAAGACGCTGGTGAGCGGTTCTGCCGCTGCTGTCGCTGGTGGTGCCAACACTGGTAACGGCACGATGGGTAGTATCACTGTCTCGTCCCATGCCAAGATTGGTCAATACGTTCTGCGTATCACTGTTGCTTCCAGCAATGCTGGTGCCTTTGAACTGCTGAATGCTAATGGCTCTGTCATCGGTACCGGCAACGTGGCTTCTGCCTATGTTGGTAATGGTCTGGCTTTCACGCTGGCTGACGGTTCTGCCGACTTTATCGTTGGTGACACTTTCGTTATCACCGTGACTGGTACTGAAAAGTACAAGATTCTGGAAAACACTGCATCTGACGGCTCTGCTGCTTTTGCTGGTATTTACATTGGTACGTCGCTTGGTCTGGGTATTGACACTGCTGTCGCCGCCACCACTGACACCACTGTTCTGATTCTTGAGCGTGGCCCTGCTCTGGTTGCCAAGAACGCCCTCACTCTGGGTGCTTCTGTTGACACCACTGCTGAGAAGAATGCCCTGTACGCTCAAATGGCTGCTGTCGGCATTATCGCTGAAGCTCAAATCTAATATCAAGGAGAAACTGACATGGCCGTGGTACGCTCGTACACTGATGCTTTTCAAATTATTGACCGCACTCCCGAAATCAACCTGATTCCGAACCAGTGGGGTATTATCACTCAATCGGGTATTTTCCCGTCTACCGAAGGTATCACCACCCCGGTAGTGAGTATGGAACAAATCACCAAATCTGGCGCTGTTATGGTTGACCGGATTCGTGGTGAACGTAACAACGTTTCTAAGGATTATGTGCGTAAGCTGTATTCCTTTAACGTCCCCCACTTCCCGCTGGATGATGTTCTGAAGCCGGAAGATATTCAGTCTCGCTCTGCCTACGGCACTGTCGATCAGGCTGAACAAGAAGGTTTGGCTCTGGCCCGCAAGATTGAACGTATCCGTATGTCGCATATGCAACTGAAGGAAAAGGCGTTTGCTCAACTGCTGGCTGATGGTACTGTCTATTCCCCGAATGGCACTATCTCTACCAACTTCTACACCGAGTTCGGTGTCACCCGTAAGGAAATCGACTTCGTGTTCGGTACTTCCACGACTGACATCATGGGTAAAGTGGAAGAAGGTATTGCTCACATCATCGACAACCTGCAAGCAGGTGGTGAAGTGTCTACTGGCTTTGACGCTTTCTGTTCGCCGGGCTTCTTCAGCAACCTGATTAAGCACGCCAAGGTGCAAGCTGCCTACACCTACTACTCGTCTACTCAAGAGCCGCTGCGTCAGCGTCTGGACTCTTCGTTGCCGATGGGTACTCGTGTGTTTGAATATGGTGGTGTGCGCTTCATCGAATATCGTGGTACCGATTTCGGCGGCACTGCATTTATGACTGCTAACGAAGCCCGTCTGGTGCCTCGTGGCACGATGGATGCTTTCGGTGTGTACGCTTCGCCCGCTGGAACTATGTCCCATGTAAACACAATTGGTCAAGAAAGCTACCTGTTCACTCACCGTGACCCGATTGATGGCTCTGTCATCATCCGCTCGGAAATGAACCTGCTCGCCGTGGCCCGCAAACCAGCCGTAATCGTGCGTCTGTACTCTTCGACCTAATCAGTGGTTGAATAGCTTTAGCCCCTTCGGGGGCTATTGTTCAAATGTATTCAAAGAGTGTATTTGAACAATAGAATAACAAAACAAAGGAGAATTGGCATGGCCTATACAGGATCGCCTGCAACAAGTGCCGTGGATCGTCTCAGAATCTCGGTCGGGGACATTGATACAACATTGGTTTTCCTTGACGATGCTACATATGAATACTACCTAGACAAAAACAACGGGAATGAGAAACGTACAGCAAGAGAGTTGATGCCAGTCATTCTTTTCTCCCTTGCCAAAATGCGTCGTGAACGTGCTTATATGTGTGAGGTGTATGGTGCTGATACATTCAATAACTACATGCAAGCACTTAAACTCGCTCTGGCAAATCCGGCGATCTATGATGTTGAGTTTACACCGTATGCTGGTGGCATTAGTCGTAGTGATATGCAAGCGAACAGCGATGATAACGATACGCTATCGCCAAAGATTTATCGCGGTGTAACAACAGACAGCGGAACACCTGATTATTTCAATAAAGAAATCTGGACTGATAGCACAGCAGGATTCTAATCATGCCTAAAAGCACAAAGTTGGGGTATGAAGTTAAGACTGACTGGAAAGGGCTGGACGATTTGTGGAAACGCCTGCAAGACTTGAATCAGAAAGAGATTGAATACGGGTTTGTAGACGAAGCTGTTTATCCGTCAGATGATCCACGTGGCAGAGGCGGACAGTATGTAGCTGACATTGCATGGATGAATGAGAATGGATTCACCCTGCCCAACGGAACATATTCCCCACCTCGCCCTTTCTTCACGCAGTCTCTTGCTAAAGCTAAATGGTTTGTAAGGCAATCTGCTCCTGCTGTGTTTATGAATGCCTTTCAAGGAAAGCAAGAAAAGAATATGGTGGCAATGGGAGAGTGGTTGGTTGAAAGTGTACAGGAGACTATTGGTGAACAAAACTTTGAACCTAACGCAGCACTGACACTGGAACAGAAGTCACCAGAGACGCGAATTTTGCACGATACATCTTTCATGTTCGACAACATTACAGCCAAGATTGTAAACCGAGATGCTTATGGACAACGAAAGAAGGAGGTGGAGATTAAATGACAATTCCTTTGTTTCTATCCGTAGGAAAAAGTACATACACATTTACTAGGCGGGCTGGAAGCTACGTTAATGGTAGGTGGCTTGACGGCTCTGCTACAACCTTCACTGTTGCTTGTAACATCCAACCGAACATCCAAGGTAAGATGACTAAACTTCTCCCAGAGGGGGATAGAAGTAAATACAGTATTGTCATCCTGACCAATGGAATAGCACAGTCTGTAAGGACAAGTCAAGAAGGAAGTGGATTGCTGAAAGGGGATGAAGTTACTTGGAATGGCGATGTGTACGAAGTGAGGGAGATTAATTTCTACAACCTTGGTGTACTGGATCATTATATGGCATTAGCTGTTCGCAAGGAGAAAGCATAATGTCTAAAGTGACAAGTAATGTATTCACCACAACAGAAGATAGTATCTACACAGCTTTTACAGCTACTGTTTCTGGTATCACAGCCTACCTTGATTTACAGAATGGTATTGAACCTGCTACCCCGTATTGCCGCATATTCATTGTGTCTGAAACACCTGTTGGGATGAGTAGTGAAAGTGTTCATGTTGACAATATAACAAGACAAACAATCATGTGCCAACCATATGAAGCGTTAGTAAGGTTTGTGTTTGTTGGTAAGGATAAGCAATCTGGTGGCAGTAATACAAATGCAGCCAATTATGCTGAAGATTTCAGCTTGAAGATGCAGAGCATTTATTACAGACAGTTGTTTGCTGACAACGGATTAAGTGTGTTGCGTGTTAGTCCCAATAGGCGTTCACAACAAAAAAGAGAAACAGACATCTATTCCATTTCTACTATTGATTTGTCACTGGCTTATGACAAACACCTCACTGTCACATTCAGTTCGATTGATGACGGAGAGATAAATGGGACATTAACTGAAGCCAATAATGTAGACGGTACGTTGCCTGTAACATTAACTTTTTAGGAGAGAGATAGAACATGACTGTTCTTAATGATTTGATCAGCATCACGATTAATCGTGAAACTGCTACAGTGCAGCGGGCTTCGTTTGCAGTCCCTTGCTTTATTGCTGCACACACTGCCTTTGCAGAACGTGCTAAAGAATATAACAGCGTTACCGAAGTGGCTGCTGATTTTGCCAGTACATCTAATGTGTATAAAGCGGCTCAGAAATACTTTGCTCAAGATCAAGGCTTGGACAAGATTGTTGTTGGTCGTCGCCAAGTTCCGGGCGTGACGATTACCCCGACAGTTGCAAACTCTGCCGTTTACTCGTTCACGTTGGAAGGGGAGGCTATTAGCTTTACGGCTGATGGCTCTGCCACTGCTGCTGAGATTGTTACCGGCCTGAAGGCTGCTATTGTGTCTGCTGGGGTTACAGGCATCACTACTGGCGGTACAACCACTCTGACAATCGCACCGTCTGTCTCCGGCACTGGCTATGAACTGAAAGCCCTTAGCACCAACCTGTCGGCTGCTAATGATGCTGCTGTTGAAGAATGGGCGGACACCATCACTGCTGTTCAGAATCTGAATGACACATGGTTTGTGTTGTCTACTGAATCACACGTTGATGCTGACGTTCTGGATATTGCTGCTGCTATTGAAACGCTTGAGAAGGTGTATGTTTTTTCTAGCCAAGCAAGTGGTGTGAAAACTTCGTCTACGTCTGATATTTTCAGCCAAGTGAAGGCGTTGAATTACGACAACACATTCTATATCTGGAATGCTTCGGCTGATACTAATTTCATCGAATGTGCTTGGGTTGGTTATTTTGCTCCCCAACAACCCGGTTCTAACCACTGGTGCTACAAGACACTCTCTGGCATTGTCGCTGACACGCTGTCTAGCTCTGAAGCTAATTACATCAAGGGCAAGAATGGCTCTACTTATGAAGCCAGCATTGGTGGTCGTGATGTTGTTATTGGCGGGAAAGTTAGTGTGGGAGAATGGATCGACGTTATCATTTTCTGCTTCTGGCTGAAAGCACGTATTCAAGAAGGTATTTGGTTCCAGCAGATTAACAGTAAGAAGATTGGTTACACTAGCAAAGGCGCTGCTGTCATTGAAGGCGAGATTCGCCGTGTACTGGCTGAAGGTATTCAGGTCGGCGGATTGGCTGATAGCCCTGCACCTGTTGTCAGTGTACCGAATGTCTTGAACATTTCGTCTGCTGTCCGTGCCACCCGTGTCCTGCCTGACGTTACATTCACTGCCCGGCTTGCTGGCGCAATTATGTACGTTGATGGCATCACCGGCACCGTGACTGCTTAATAAGGAGAATAAAGAAAATGGCATCTACTCGTACTTCGACGTATTCTCCGTCTGACGTTAATGTTGTAATTTCCCAAGAGTCTACTGGCCTTATCCACGTTATTGCTGGCTATGCTGAGGACAGCCACATTAATGTTGAGCGTGACAGTGAAACCTATGAGCATGTGACTGGCGTGGATAACATCGCCACTCGTGTTTATAAGGCTAACACGTCTGGTAAGGTCACTGTGTCTCTGGGCCAAGGCAGTGCTTCCAACGATATTCTCACTATGCTGTATCTGAACGATAAGGCAAGCAAGAATAGCTCTGGTTTGTTCACCATCACGGTCAAGGATGGCTCTGGTCGTTCCGTGGCGTTTGCTCAGGAAGCCTATATCGGTGTTGTGCCTAACAGCCAATATGGGAATAGCTTGAACAACCGCGATTGGGTTTTCCATTGCACGCAGATGGATGACATCATTGGTGGTAACTCGCTCATCTCTCCTGAAGATGTTGCTGCTATTCAATTGCTTGGTGGTGTTGTTCCTTCGGAATGGCAAGCCTAAGTAGTTTCTAGGGAATAACAATAAGGGGAAAGGATTCCCCACCTTAATCTAAGGAGAAGGAAAGAGTGTATACATATTCCCCTAGTGATATTAGCATCACATTTGCAGGTGTTCCGATTGATGGGTTTAGTTCTGACAATGTTGTCAGGATTAATCGAATCGACCCAATCTACACAAGCAAGAGAGCAATGGATGGAAGTGTTTCTGTTACCAAGCAGAAGTACAGCAAATGGCAAGTGAGCATATTCTTGGCTCAATCCAGTGAGAGTAATGACCTACTTAATGGTGTTCAAAAACTATTATTTAGTGCAGACATTAAAGAGTTGCAATACCTTCCACTTATAATCAAGGATAACAGCGGAACAACTATGTTCTTCGCCAAGGATGTATGGATTGAACAACTACCTGAATTGGAGTTTGGACAGTCGCTGGCTACAAGAGAATGGGTGTTTATGTGTAATGATGTTGAATGTATCATCGGCGGTAATGCAGAAGATTTATCTGGCATCACAGAAGCTGTTGCTGTTATTTCACTGTTGCAAACGGCATACGAAGGAAGCCGAAACATTGTACGAACACTGAGGAGTTTATAATATGTCCTCTACCGTATATGACCCTTCACAGAATAATGTAATCATTGGTGGCTACACATTAACAGGTGTTACATCAATCCGTGTGAATAGGGGGAATGACGCCTACAAGAATGTAGACGGGATTGACCCAATCTATTCCGCAAGGGTGAAACAATTCGCCCGTCCTTTTCGACTAATTGTCAAACTGTTGCAGACAAGCGAAAGCAATCAAGTCTTGCAGCGTCTATATGCCTCGTCCGAGGTAAATGCCAACTCATTCTTGCGAGTTGAAGTGGTGAGCAGCAACGGCTCTAGCGGTGTTTCAACAAACATTACGTCAACAGGTTATATAACTTCTGCACCTGATCTTATCAGGGAAATGGAAGCTAGTGACACTGAATGGCGGTTTGTTGTTAATACACTTGAGTTTACGTCCCTCACCGATCTAATCTACTAACTCAGGAAACATGAAAATGCAACAACAACTTGATGTCCATATTGATGGGACAGATTATAAAATTACTCAATTCCTTGCAACTAAGGGGCTTGGTATTGAAGTGAAGCTGATGAAACTTCTTGGCCCTTCCTTTATGGAATTGCAGAAGGCATCACAGGATGAGAATGCACAAGAGGCTGTATTGACAGCCGCTATCAGTGCTTTGATTGAACAGTTCGATAAAGTAGATGTTGTGTCGCTTGTCAAGGAACTGTTGTCTGGTGTTACCAAAGGAACACAGACGCTTAATTTCGACCAAGAGTTTGCTGGACGATATGGCGTAATCTTTGACTTGGTTAAGGAAGTGCTGAAGTTCAACTTCTCTGATGTTTTTTCAAAGCTAGGTTTAGGCATCGGGGCTTAAACTCTAGCGAGTCTGAATTAGATTCAGGCACAAGACGCTTGTATAAAGAGATTGAAGAGAAGTTTACTAT